>ERZ772927.15-NODE-15-length-221156-cov-16.9332_pt1 | contig 221156 bp, 232 predicted proteins | sample MGYA00512115_ERZ772927 | MGnify/ENA primary metagenome ERZ772927 (study PRJEB29015, sample SAMEA2737924) | human oral metagenome | biome: human oral; feature: human-associated habitat; material: dental | place: China | collected 2013 ... | reverse complement strand
TACAGGACTAAATCCTTAACTTAAATTATTTGTCTAACTTTTTGGGGTCAGTACATAATTCGTTGATCTTTTTTTATTTTTTACAAAAAAATATATATTCATAAAAATAATATAAAAGGCAAAATATGCAAAGAAAACGCTTCATATTAACTAAAAAATAGGAAAGATCCAAAAAAACGCCAAATTCTTTGCATTCAAAAAGCAGAATCCTTTGTGAAAGCGGTATCATTAAAGACTATAATAACAACTGTAATAAGCTTGTGAACAAGCTCAAAGAAAAAAGGAGGACTATAGATGTCTACACACCCAATTCATGTTTTCTCAGAAATTGGAAAACTGAAAAAAGTAATGTTGCATCGTCCAGGTAAAGAGTTGGAAAACTTGATGCCTGACTATCTTGAACGTCTTCTTTTTGATGATATTCCATTTTTGGAAGATGCTCAAAAAGAACACGACGCATTTGCTGAAGCACTCCGTAACGAAGGTATCGAAGTACTTTATCTTGAACAGTTGGCTGCTGAGTCATTGACTTCACCAGAAATTCGCGATCAATTCATCGAAGAATACCTTGAAGAAGCGAACATTCGTGGACGCCAAACAAAAGTTGCGATCCGTGAATTGCTTCACAGCATTGAAGACAACCAAGAATTGGTTGAAAAAACAATGGCAGGGGTTCAAAAAGCTGAACTTCCAGAAATTCCTGAAGAAGCAAAAGGATTGACAGACCTTGTTGAATCTGACTATCCATTTGCGATCGATCCAATGCCAAACTTGTACTTCACACGTGACCCATTTGCTACAATTGGTAATGCAGTATCATTGAACCACATGTACGCAGATACACGTAACCGTGAAACTTTGTATGGTAAATACATCTTCAAATACCACCCAGTTTACGGTGGAAAAGTTGAACTTGTCTACAACCGTGAAGAAGATACTCGTATCGAAGGTGGAGATGAGTTGGTACTTTCTAAAGATGTATTAGCAGTTGGTATCTCACAACGTACAGATGCTGCATCAATCGAAAAATTGTTGGTAAACATCTTCAAGAAGAACGTTGGCTTCAAGAAAGTATTGGCCTTCGAATTTGCTAACAACCGTAAATTCATGCACTTGGATACAGTATTCACAATGGTGGACTACGATAAATTCACAATCCACCCAGAAATCCAAGGTAACCTTCGTGTCTTCTCTGTAACTTATGAAAACGAACAATTGAAGATCGTTGAAGAAAAAGGTGATTTGGCAGAACTTCTTGCTGAAAACCTTGGTGTAGAAAAAGTTACTTTGATTCCTTGTGGAGATGGCAACATCGTTGCTGCTGCGCGTGAACAATGGAACGACGGATCAAATACTCTTACAATCGCACCTGGTGTGGTAGTAGTATACGACCGTAACACTGTTACTAACAAGAAATTAGAAGAATACGGACTTCGTTTGATCAAGATCCGCGGAAGTGAATTGGTTCGCGGTCGTGGTGGACCTCGTTGTATGTCAATGCCATTCCAACGTGAAGAAATCTAATAGAGAAGACCGAGAGCTGGTCTATTGGGATCAGCTCTTTCTTCTTACTGATCAATACTAGAAAGAAAATAGGAGACAAATAGAATGACAAATTCAGTGTTCCAAGGACGTAGCTTCTTGGCAGAAAAAGACTTTACACGTGCAGAGTTAGAATACCTTATCGGACTTTCAGCTCACTTGAAAGACCTTAAAAAAAGCAACATCCAACACCACTATCTTGCTGGTAAAAACATTGCGCTTTTGTTTGAAAAAACTTCAACTCGTACTCGTGCTGCCTTCACAACAGCAGCTATCGACCTTGGTGCTCACCCAGAATACTTAGGTGCAAACGACATCCAACTTGGTAAAAAAGAATCTACAGAAGATACTGCTAAAGTTCTTGGACGTATGTTTGACGGTATTGAATTCCGTGGTTTCAGCCAACGTATGGTTGAAGAATTGGCTGAATTCTCAGGTGTTCCAGTATGGAATGGTTTGACTGACGAATGGCACCCAACTCAAATGCTTGCAGACTACTTGACAGTTCAAGAAAACTTTGGACGTTTGGAAGGTTTGACACTTGTATACTGTGGTGATGGACGTAACAACGTTGCGAACAGCCTTCTTGTAACAGGTGCTATCCTTGGTGTGAACGTACACATCTTCTCACCAAAAGAACTCTTCCCAGAAAAAGAAATCGTTGAATTGGCAGAAGGATTCGCAAAAGAAAGTGGTGCTCATATCTTGATCACTGAAGATGCCGACGAAGCAGTGAAAGGTGCAGACGTACTTTACACTGACGTTTGGGTATCAATGGGTGAAGAAGACAAATTTGCAGAACGTGTTGCCCTTTTGAAACCTTACCAAGTAAACATGGATTTGATTAAGAAAGCTGATAACGAAGACTTGATCTTCTTGCACTGCTTACCAGCCTTCCACGATACAAATACTGTTTACGGTAAAGATGTTGCTGAAAAATTCGGCGTAGAAGAAATGGAAGTTACTGACGAAGTGTTCCGCAGCAAATATGCTCGTCACTTTGACCAAGCTGAAAACCGTATGCACACAATTAAAGCGGTTATGGCAGCTACTCTTGGTAACTTGTACATTCCAAAAGTTTAAGACTTTATAACCGTATACCAACAGCTATAGGGGCTGGACTGCTAGCTTTAGTCCTGCCCCTATTTTTTATAGAAAGGGAAAACTTATGTCAAGAAAAATCGTCGTTGCTTTGGGAGGAAATGCGATTCTCTCATCTGATCCTTCTGCACAAGCTCAACAAGAAGCGCTTGTAGAAACAGCTAAACACTTAGTCAAATTAATCAAAAATGGGGATGACTTGATCATCACTCACGGTAATGGTCCTCAAGTAGGGAACCTCTTGCTCCAACACTTAGCAGCAAACTCTGAAAAGAACCCTGCTTTCCCACTTGATTCATTGGTTGCTATGACCGAAGGAAGCATTGGTTACTGGCTTCAAAATGCTCTTCAAAATGCTCTTCATGAAGAAGGAATCGAAAAAGACGTGGCTTCTGTTGTGACACAAGTCGTTGTTGATAAGAACGACCCAGCTTTTGTCAACTTAAGCAAACCAATTGGTCCATTCTATTCAGAAGAAGAAGCAAAAGCAGAAGCTGAAAAATCAGGAGCAACTTTCAAAGAAGATGCTGGTCGTGGCTGGCGTAAAGTTGTGGCTTCACCAAAACCAGTGGATATCAAAGAAATCAATACCATCCGTACTTTGTTGAACAACGGTCAAGTCGTTGTAGCTGCCGGTGGTGGCGGTATCCCAGTTGTGAAAGAAGCAGATGGTAGCCTATCTGGTGTTGAAGCTGTCATCGATAAAGACTTCGCCTCTCAACGTTTGGCTGAATTAGTAGAAGCAGACCTCTTCATCGTTTTGACTGGTGTCGATTATGTCTTTGTGAACTATAACAAACCAGACCAAGCAAAATTGGAACATGTTAATGTGGCTCAATTGGAAGAATACATCAAACAAGACCAATTTGCACCAGGAAGCATGCTTCCTAAAGTGGAAGCTGCCATTGCCTTCGTCAATGGTCGCCCAGAAGGAAAAGCAGTTATTACATCACTTGAAAACCTTAGCGCTTTAATTGAGTCTGAAAGTGGAACAATCATCCAAAAAGACTAATGAAAAATTAGGAAAAAACTAGTATTTTAAAGCTTATTGTGATAGAATAAATCTATAGGTAAGCGTTTTACAAGAGACTCTTGTAAAACATCACTCACACTTTGTTGCGTTAGGAGGAAGACAAATGAGTGAAAAAGCTAAAAAAGGGTTTAAGATGCCTTCATCTTATACCGTATTGTTGATCATCATTGCTATTATGGCAGTGTTGACTTGGATTATCCCAGCTGGAGCTTTTGTGGATGGTGTTTATAAGTCACAACCGCAAAATCCTCAAGGGATTTGGGATGTCTTGATGGCTCCTGTTCGTGCCATGCTAGGAACAACACCTGAAAAAGGTTCGTTGATTAAAGAAACTAGTGCGGCGATTGATGTAGCCTTCTTCATCTTAATGGTTGGTGGTTTCCTTGGTGTTGTCAATGAAACTGGGATGCTAGACACTGGTATTGCTTCCATCGTGAAGAAATACAAAGGTCGCGAAAAAATGTTGATTTTGGTTCTTATGCCTTTGTTTGCTCTTGGTGGTACAACGTATGGTATGGGTGAAGAAACCATGGCTTTCTATCCTCTCCTTGTGCCAGTTATGATGGCCGTTGGATTTGATAGTTTGACTGGGGTAGCCATTATCTTGCTCGGTTCACAGATTGGATGTTTGGCATCTACCTTGAACCCATTTGCAACAGGTATCGCATCTTCAACTGCAGGTGTTGGTCTTGGTGAAGGTATCATCCTTCGTTTGATTTTCTGGGTTGTCTTAACTGGTCTTAGCACTTGGTTTGTTTACAAGTATGCAGATAAGATCCAAAAAGACCCAACCAAATCTCTCACCTATGCAACTCGTGATGAAGATATGAAATTCTTCAATGTTGGTGAAGATGATGAAAATGTTAATTCAACTCTTTCAAAGAAACAAAAACAAGTCTTTGTACTCTTTGTTTTGACCTTTGTCTTGATGGTCTTGAGTTTCATTCCTTGGAATGATCTCCATGTTACTATTTTCAGTGACTTTAATACTTGGTTAACAGGCCTTCCAGTAGTTGGTAAGATTGTTGGTACTTCAACTCAAGCTCTCGGTTCATGGTACTTCCCTGAAGGAGCAATGCTCTTTGCCTTTATGGGTATTTTAATCGGTATTGTTTACGGATTGAAAGAAGAAAAAATTATTTCATCCTTCATGAATGGTGCAGCTGACCTCTTGAGTGTTGCTCTTATCGTAGCAATCGCTCGTGGTATCCAAGTCATCATGAACAACGGTATGATCACTGATACTATCTTGAACTGGGGTAAAGAAGGACTCAGTGGACTTTCATCTCAAGTTTTCATCGTCTTGACTTACATTTTCTACTTGCCAATGTCATTCTTGATCCCATCATCATCTGGTCTTGCCAGCGCGACAATGGGTATCATGGCTCCTCTTGGAGAATTCGTACATGTACGTCCTAGCTTGATCATCACTGCCTACCAATCAGCATCTGGTGTCTTGAACTTGATCGCACCAACTTCTGGTATTGTAATGGGAGCTCTTGCTCTTGGACGCATCAACATTGCTACTTGGTGGAAATTCATGGCAAAACTTGTCGTTGCTATCATTGTAGTAACAATTGTTCTCCTTCTTCTTGGAACCTTCGTTCCATTCCTATAAGAAGTGAGTGAGGTGTTTCATGAAAAATAGAATTAAGGACGATGTGAAAGAGCAGTATTTAAACTCGCTTCAAACCATCATTTCTTACCCTTCTGTATTAAATGAAGGGGAAAATGGAACACCGTTTGGACAAGCTATCCAAGATGTCCTAGAAAAAACCTTAGAGCTTGCTCGAGAATTAGGTTTTCAAACATATATAGATCCTGAAGGATACTATGGATATGCAGAGATCGGTCAGGGGGAAGAACTCCTGGCCGTTCTTTGTCACTTGGATGTTGTTCCAGCCGGTGATTTACAAGATTGGCAAACGCCACCTTTTGAAGCGACTATTGTCGGTGATTATTTAGTAGGTCGTGGTGTGCAGGATGATAAGGGTCCGTCCCTCGCTGCCCTCTATGCAGTTAAGAGTTTGTTAGATGATGGCATCCAGTTTACCAAACGAATCCGCTTTATCTTTGGGACGGATGAAGAAACCTTGTGGCGCTGTATGAACCGCTACAACCAAATCGAAGAGCAAGCAGATCTTGGATTTGCACCGGATTCTTCTTTCCCATTAACCTATGCTGAAAAAGGCTTATTACAAGTGAAATTGCATGGTCCAGGTTGGGATGATCTTCCCTTACAGGCTGGTCAGGCCCTCAATGTTGTTCCAGACAAGGCGACCTATGCTGGTCATCGTTTGGAAGAGTTGCTTCCTGTTTTGGATCAAAGTGGGGTTCAGTATAGCCAAACAGAAGATTCTGTAAATGTTTTGGGTGTTTCCAAGCACTCTAAAGATGCAGCTGAAGGAGTGAATGCTATTGTCGGTTTAGCGGAAAGTTTATCCCTCATCCAACCCCATCCAGCTTTGCTCTTTATCGCAGATGTAGTTGGTGAGGATGCAACTGGTGAGGCTCTATTTGGCCCTATTTCAGATGAACCAAGTGGCGATCTTTCCTTTAATCTTGCGACTCTTGTGATCGATCAAGAACAATCGGAAATCGGGATTGATATCCGGATCCCCGTCTTAGCAGATAAGGATGCCTTGGTAGCACGTTTGCAAGAAATTGCAGCTAGCTATCAGTTGGAATATGAAGAGTTTGATTATCTGGCTCCTTTATATGTTCCTTTGGATAGTCCTTTAGTCAGCTCTTTGATGGCCGTCTATCAGGAAGAAACTGGTGATAAGACACCAGCTATGTCTTCTGGTGGTGCGACATTTGCGCGGACCATGGAAAATTGTGTTGCCTTTGGGGCTCTTTTCCCAGGTGCAGAACAGACCGAGCACCAAGCCAATGAACGTGCAAAAATTGACGATCTATACGCTGCGATGGAAATCTATCGAGAAGCCATTCAACGCTTAGCCACAACATAAAAAGTTTGGAAACTTGGTTTCCAAACTTTTTATTTACTAAAGAAGAAGGGGGGCGTGAATTCTTTTAATTTTTCAAAGCAATCCAAAGCTCCTTGGTTGTCTTCGCAGATGACCAAACAGACATCGTCTCCACAGATGGTGGCTACAATTTCTTGGAGTTCCAATGCGTCTAGGATCGCTCCAAAGGATTGGGCCAGACCTGGAAGAGTTTTTACAACGACCTGGTTTTGAACCGGTCGCAACATGACTAAGGCATCTTCCATATACATCCGCAGGCGCTTTTCCCAACGGGAAGGAGCGATGGTGTTCATGGCATAGTAGGAACTATCCCCCTCGTTAATTTTCACCAGATTCAAGGATTTGACATCCCGTGAAAGCGTGGACTGGGTAACGAGAACACCATTGGCTTCTAAGGCTTCCTGGAGTTCTTGTTGGGTATGAATCCTACGCTCAGAAATGATCGAGCGGATCAAGCGATGGCGGCTTTCAATTTTATTCATGAGAGACTCCTTTACTTGATGAACATAGCATCCCCGAAACTGAAGAACCGGTAGCGTTCTTGAATCGCATGGTGGTATGCTTCTAGGGTTAATTCACGGCCAGCAAAGGCAGAAACCAACATGACCAGAGTTGATTTTGGAAGGTGGAAGTTGGTTGAAAAGGCATCGACGACTTTCCATTCATAACCTGGTTTGATAAAAATATTGGTCCAACCTGAATCGGCCTGGATGTCTCCATCAAATTTGTTACCAATCGTTTCAAGGGTCCGAATAGAAGTCGTTCCGACGGCTACGATACGTTTCCCTGCAGCTTTTACCTGACGAAGGGTAGCAGCAGCTTCTTCAGAAAGTTGGTAAAATTCAGAGTGCATCTCATGGTCTTCAAGATTGTCCACGGATACTGGACGGAAGGTTCCTAGGCCCACATGAAGGGTCAAATAGACCAGGTGAACCCCTTTTGCTTCAATCTTTTGGAGCAATTCTTGGGTGAAATGAAGACCTGCCGTTGGAGCTGCAGCAGAACCATTTTCTTTGGCGTAAACGGTTTGGTAGCGCTCGCGGTCAGCAAGCTTTTCGTGAATATAGGGAGGAAGTGGCATTTCACCAAGGCTTTCTAGAACTACTAAAAAGATCCCTTGGTAGTGGAAGCGAACGATGCGCCCTCCATGCTCCAATTCTTCCTCGACAGTTGCGGTCAAACGACCATCTCCGAAGCTGACTGTGGCCCCTACCTTTAAGCGTTTTGCAGGTTTTGCCAAGACTTCCCAACAGTCATCCTGGGTATTTTTAAGGAGAAGGAATTCGACGTGACCACCTGTTTCTGGTTTGACACCATGAAGACGGGCAGGCAGTACGCGCGTATTATTCATGACAAGAGCATCTCCTGGCTCCAATTCATCCAAAATGGCATCAAAATGACGGTCTTGGAATTGCCCTGTTTTTCGATCGAGGATCAAGAGTTTAGAGGCATCTCGTTTTTCAAGAGGGGTTTGGGCAATCAGTTCTTCAGGCAAATCAAAGTCAAAGTCGTTGGTATTCATTTGCGCTCCTTTTATAATAAATTTGTGAGTAGATAGATGGTAGTCCCGACAGCTAAGAGCATCAGGCAGATTCCCATCAAAAAGATCAGGACCTTGAGAATCTTTCTCTGATGAATCAAGAAAGATAAGAGAAAGACAAGGAGTCCGATCAAAAAAATGATGAATAATAGTGATACAATCATACCTTTCATTATATCACGAATCGACTTGAAAATGAAAAAAATGCCAGAAAAAGATAGCGGTTTCACTTGACAAAAATTGGTCTATACCATATAATAAAAGCATAGAGAAATAGGAGGTCTATCCAATGAACATTATTGAAGTAAAGGACCAAATTGAGGGTGGAAAAGTTGCCTTTGATATATTGAAAGAAACCTTAAAGGAAGGTGCTCAAACCTTAGGTCTTGCGACTGGAAGCAGTCCCCTTGAGTTTTATAAACAAATTCGTGAAAGTGATTTGGACTTATCTAATCTAATCAGTGTAAACTTAGATGAATACGTAGGGTTGACGGGAGATGATCCTCAATCTTATCGGTATTTTATGGAGAAAAATCTCTTTGATGCCAAACCATTCAAAGAAAGCTATCTCCCATCGGGTGTAGAAGAATCTGCCGATCAAGAAGTGATCCGTTATAACAAAATACTCGAAGAGCATCCAGTGGACCTTCAGATCTTGGGTATCGGACGCAATGGACATATCGGTTTTAATGAGCCAGGGACATCCTTTGATAGTCAGACCCACTTAGTCCAGTTGGATGCCTCTACCATTGAAGCTAATTCTCGTTTCTTTGATAAGATCGAAGATGTACCAACCCAAGCCATTTCGATGGGGATTGCCAATATCTTAGCTGCGAAATCAATTGTCTTATTTGCTTATGGGGAATCAAAAGCCCAAGCGATCAAAGGTACGGTAGAGGGGGAAAGGACAGAAAAAGTGCCAGCTAGTGCCCTTCAAGGACATCCAAATGTGACCATTATTGCGGATAAGGAAGCTTTGAGCTTGTTAAGTCGATAAAAAACAGGACCTATCGCCGATTTATTCGGGCCAGATAGGTTTTTTTCTGCTTCAAAATATGGTACAATACAAGTAATTATCTGCTGGGATTAGCTCTTTTCATCTACTGGGAGACAAGAGGAAAGGGCATGAGGGCTAGAAGCTTATTTTATCCTCCAGCTGATTAGTCTGTTATAAAGGAAAAGTTTATGATAAAAAAATATTTGATCCATATTTGCCTCCTTCTGAGTCTCTTATGCCAGCCAATTCTAGCGAGTGCGGATGAATTGGTGGATATGGCGCAAAAGATGTACCCAAATGACAATGTCCAAGCCATTAACCGTCCACATTCTTCACTTATTATTGACGGAAATACGGGAAATGTTCTTTGGAAAGACAATATCGATGAAGTCAGAGATCCTGCCAGCATGAGTAAGCTCATGACGCTCTATCTCTTGTTTGAAGATATGGCAAATGGCAAGATCAGTAAGGATACAGTGATCAAGGCGACCGCTTCAGACCAAGCGATCGGAAAGATCTATGAGATCTCCAACAATAATATTGTTGCTGGAGTAGACTACACCATTCCTGAGTTGATTACCATGACAGTGGTTCCATCTTCAAATGTATCGACCCTCATGTTAGCCAATCTCATGTCCAACAATGATCCAGACGCCTTTATCGAGCGCATGAATGCCAAGGCTAAGGAATTAGGGATGACCAATACAGTCTGGAATAACCCGAGTGGGGCGGCCATCTCCACCTTGCAGGGCTATTATCAGGTCAACAATTATCCAAATGATGCAGCCAACCAGACAACAGCGCGTGATTTAGGGATTCTGGTTTACCATTTCATCAATCAATACCCAGATATTTTAAACTATACCAATCAAGCACAAGTCACGGTCAAAAAAGGGACTCCGTATGAGGAAACCTTTGATACCTACAATTATTCATTGCCAGGAGCCAAGTATGCTTTGAAAGGTGTGGATGGTTTAAAAACTGGATCAAGTCCTCGTGGAGCTTTCAACTATATCGCGACCATCAAACGGGGCAATCAGCGCTTAATTGCTGTCATTATGGGCGTAGGAGATTGGGCAGACCAAGATGGGGAATATTACCGTCACCCGTTTGGCAATGCCTTGATCGAAAAAGCCTATAAAGATTTTGGCTATAAAAAATTGTTAGATGCAGGTGTCCAGAAGATTGACGGCAAGACCTATACACTCGAAAAACCCTTCTATGCAACGGTCAAAAAAGGTGCTAAAGAACCGACCCTTGCGGTAAAAGATGGCTATTTGACAGTAGATAATGATCTCTACACCTTGTCTGAGGGTATCCGAGATGATATGAAGGTGGAAGAAGGATCCAAGCCAGAGCTTGTCAAAGAAACAGTAAGTGGGAAAAAGACAACGGCTAAGCACAGTAAATGGCTTTCGCTGGATCACTTCCTGATCTTGATTCCGATTCTTATTCTTATCATCATTCTTTCGATTGAAAAACAAAGTCGTGAGAGACGCAAAAAAGAGGCTCAAAAGCGCTATAATAAAGAATAAAATAAAACCTAACTGATTGTCAGTTGGGTTTTGTCATTGTCCCATTCCGATATTTTTAGAAAGGATGTAAATGAAAAAATTCCGAAATTCTTATGCGGCTTATATGCTGCTCTATAGTTTTTATTTTATGTCCACATCTCTCTTTACGACCCTTATTTCCGTTTATTTGATGGGAAAGCACTATAGTGCAACTCAAGTGTCGACCTTGGTATCGGTTGCCTTTTTCTTATCCATGGTAGCCCAACCTTTTTTTGGGTATATCAATGAGCGATTTGGAATCGTAAAAATGACGACCCTCAGTCTGAGTGTGATCATTGGTGGTGTCTTCGGTTTTCTTTGGGCCCCCAATCTCTTTTGGCTGACCGTTTTTTATGGGATTGTTCTAGTCTGTTTGAATGGGACAGCTCCCATGATGGAAGTTTTTGCAACGCAAAGTCCATACGCTTTTGGGAAGATTCGCGTCTGGGGAACCATTGGCTACTCGGTCGGTGTCCAAATAGCCGGCTGGGTCTATCATCAGTTTAGCCCCCAAGCTGTCTATTATACGGTTTTGATCACTATTGTATTGAGTCTCTTCTGCCTAAGTGCGGTTCGAATGAAGAAAAAAGAGACAGTCGTAGAAAAGGAAAAACACCCTGTCTCTATTCGTCCTCTTCTTCACAATGGACCTTATCTCTTCTTTATTGTGTTGATTGGGTTGGCTTCAGGGGTTGGAAATATTGGTCATACCTATATTCCTGAGCTACTCATGGATAGTGGTCTACCAGTGCATATTGCCTCAACAGTTGTGGCTGTCTCAGTCGTAGTGGAAGCCCCCTTGATCTTTTTCTCTGATCGATTCATGGACCACTGGCCTTTACGGGTTTTGATCGCTCTTCCAATTGGGATTATTTTCGCTCAATATGCTGTCTATGCTCTTCCAAGTCCTGTCTTCTTAAAAGTGATAATGACTCTCTTAGCCAAGCATACAACAGGGATGGTTTTGATTATGGTCTCCTTACGGTTTATTGCCCAACAGGTGAATGGCAAAGACTTGGTTCTTGCCATGGCCATTGTCCAAGGAGCTCGTTATTTAGGAACCATTCTCTTACAACCCTTCGCAGCCCTCTGTATTGAAAGAGGTGGTTACCAAGTCATGAGTTTCTTTTTAGCAGGGGTAGTAGGGATCGTCTTTTTGCTGAGCTTTGCCTTAAAAATGCCCCAAGGGAAGGCTCACGGCCTTTTTGGTGGCAAAGTAGACTAATGAAATTGTTACAATTGTATGACTAATCATCGAGGAGTTGGACAAAACACTGATTTCACAGTGTTTTGTCCAACTTTTTTGCTATTATTAAGAACTAGTGATTAATTTGACAGTCAAAGTATTCGATGGTAGAATGAGGTAAAATAAATATAAAGGAGACCATTTTATGAAAAAAATGATCTTATCGACAGCTGCTCTTTTGACGATTGTTTCCCTAGCTGCTTGTTCAAACAAACAAGACACAAAGAAGGAAACTTCAAATAGTCAATCAACGACTAAAGTGACGAGCAAATCTGCCAACACTTCAAAAAGCAAGGATACTTCAACAGATTCAGAAGAGACTTCATCTTCTAGCCTCTTAACAGACGCTGAAATCAGCAAGGCTAAAACAGTTGGAGACTTTAAAAAGTTGTTTGCAAAATTAATGGATCAATCTGTTTCTATTACTGAAGAAGCAGGTACTTCTGTGACAGGTTCTGCAAAAGAACAATACGATGCAATGATTAGTACCTTAAAGCAAGGATTAGAAAACCAAAAAGATATCTTTAATGAAGGCTTGGAAAGCATCGGTTCAGATAGCACAGTCGTTCCTAAAGAAGACCGTGAAGCTTTGATAGAAATCTTGAAAGATGCTCGTGAAGAGTTGGAAAGTACTCGTAAAGAAATGAAAGATATGCAGAAAGAATTGAGTAAATCTCCTGTTGCAGATGACGACAGTGATGATTCAGCTTCAGATTCTGAAGAATAAAAAGAAGAAAGGTTGGAATTTCCAGCCTTTTTCCTATTTTTTTTTCGAATGATATAGATGAGGAGGTGGGCCTATGTTTATTGCCATGGATAACAATCAAAAGCGGTGGAACTGTATGGAAGAGATCCCAGCTGTGACAGAAGGTCCCTTCTATTGCTTGGCTTGTCATAGTCCAGTGCGTCTAAAAACTGGCTCGGTTCTACGGGCTCATTTTGCTCATATAAAATTACAGCATTGTCCCTATCATCACGAAGCTGAGAGTTTTGAACATCTGGAATTAAAAGCTTGTCTTTATGATTGGGCCTCTAAGGAATCTCATACAGAAGTAGAAAGTTATTTAGCAGACTTTCAACAAATTGCCGATCTTTTGGTAGTAGACAAGAACTTAGCTTTGGAAGTGCAGTGCAGCTCCTTATCTTTAGAACGCTTGAAGGAGAGGAGCGATGCTTATCGATCCCACGGTTACCATGTCTATTGGTTACTTGGTAAAAAGTTGTGGCTCAAGGAAAGACTAACAAAGCTACAGGCTGGCTTTCTTTATTTTAGTCAGAATCGAGGGTTCCATCTTTGGGAATTGGATCTGACAAAGAAAGAGCTACGTCTGCAATACCTCATCCATGAGGATTTACGAGGGCGATTGCATTATCAAACAGAAATTTTCCCTTTTGGCCAAAGGTCCTTACTGGAAGTCTTACGGACCCCTTACCTTTCGCAGCCCATGCAGCATATGGCAGTCGAGCTCGATCGTACATTTTTAACGTATATACAGCAGCAACTCTTTTATCGTCACCCAAAGTGGCTGAAGCTTCAGGAAGAACTCTATATGCAGGGACACCATCTGATGGAACTGGGGCTAGATTTCTTTTATCCTCTTTGTCGTCCGATCCTTTCACAGAACTTGCTCCAAATTAAAGAGGATGTAGAAGGTTACTACCAGCAATTTATGACCTATTATCAGTCGCAAGGGATCCAACCCGTTCAGATCCTTTATCCCCCACGTTTTTATGCTCAACAGAAAAGCTAACTTTCTAAGATAGAAATCCTCCCGAAATGTTCATTTTTATGCTAAAATAGTACCATTGGAGGATTAATCGAAATGGTAAAACAACGTAATGAAATTGATGAAAAATACCAATGGGATTTGTCGACAATTTTTGCGACAGATCAAGCTTGGGAAGAAGAAGCAGCTAGCTTAGCTGCAGATATTAAAGCAGCAAGTCACTATGCTGGTCATTTGTTGGATTCAGCGCAAACACTTTTGGATACAACCAATGCATATTTGGAATTGAGCCGTCGCTTAGAAAAGGTCTACGTCTATGCCCATATGAAAAATGACCAAGACACACGAGTGGCTAAATACCAAGAGTACCAATCAAAAGGGATGTCTCTTTATAGCTTGTTGGGTGAAACATTTGCCTTCTATGAGCCTGAATTCATGGCCATTACGGATGAGCAGTACAAGGCCTTTGTGAGTGAGGTTCCGGCCTTGGAACAATATGGTCATTATTTTGATCGTTTGCTAGAGAAGAAAGAACATGTCTTGTCTCAAAAAGAAGAGGAATTACTTGCAGGAGCTGGTGAGATCTTTGCGGCTGGTGGTGAAACCTTTGAAATATTGGACAATGCAGATATTGTTTTCCCAACTGTGCATGATGACAAGGGCGAAGAAGTTCAATTAACCCATGGAAACTATATTTCTTTGGTAGAATCAAAAGATCGTGCCGTTCGTAAAGAAGCTTACGAAGGTCTCTACAAGGTCTATGAACAGTACCAACATACCTATGCTAAAACCTTGCAAACCAATGTGAAAGTTCACAACTTTAATGCCAAAGTTCGTAAATTCTCATCTGCCCGTGAAGCGGCCCTTTCTGAAAACTTTGTACCAGAAAGTGTTTATGATAGCTTGGTAGCAGCTGTGAACAAACACTTGCCACTCTTGCAACGCTATGTGCAATTGCGTTCAAAAATTCTTGGAATCTCAGACTTGAAGATGTACGATATGTATACGCCATTATCCGATACAGACTACAAGTTTACCTATGAAGAATCATTGGCCAAAGCAGAAGAAGTCTTGGCTGTTTTGGGTGAGGACTACCTTTCTCGTGTAAAACGTGCCTTCAGCGAACGGTGGATTGATGTGCATGTCAACCAAGGGAAACGCTCAGGTGCCTATTCAGGTGGTTCTTATGATACCAATGCCTTCATGTTGTTGAACTGGCAAGATACATTGGATAATCTCTTCACCTTGGTGCATGAAACTGGTCACAGTATGCATTCTAGCTATACTCGTGAAACCCAGCCGTATGTCTATGGGGACTATTCTATCTTCCTTGCTGAAATCGCCTCTACAACCAATGAAAATATCCTAACCGAACGTCTGTTAGAAGAAGTAGAAGACGATGCAACTCGCTTTGCTATTTTGAATCACTTCTTGGATGGCTTCCGTGGAACCGTCTTCCGTCAAACCCAGTTTGCCGAATTTGAGCATGCCATTCATAAAGCAGACCAAGAAGGTACGGTATTGACTAGTGAGTTCTTGAACAACCTTTATGCAGAGCTCAATGAAAAATACTATGGTCTTTCAAAAGAAGACAACCCTGAGATCCAATATGAATGGGCTCGGATTCCTCACTTCTACTATAACTACTATGTCTTCCAATATTCAACAGGTTTTGCAGCAGCTTCAGCCTTAGCTGAAAAGATTGTTCATGGAACACAAGAAGATCGTGATAAATATATCGACTACTTGAAAGCTGGAAATTCTGATTATCCACTCAATGTCATCCGCAAAGCAGGTGTGGATATGGAAAAAGAAGACTACTTGGACGCAGCCTTTGCGGTCTTTGAACGTCGGTTGAATGAATTTGAAGCCCTAGTAGAAAAATTAGGACTCGCATAAGATGGTAGAGTCTTATAGTAAAAATGCCAACCACAATATGCGCCGGCCAGTGGTTAAAGACGAGATCGTTGACTTTATGCGCACGCGTCAAAAACCGGTAGCAGGTGCCTTGGAGGAGTTAGAAGCATTCGCCCGCAAGGAAAATATTCCGATTATTCCGCATGAAACGGTAGCTTACTTTAGACTACTCTTGCAAGCCCTACAACCAAAGAAAATCCTTGAAATTGGGACGGCAATTGGATTTTCAGCGCTCTTAATGGCCGAAAATGCTCCCGATGCACAAATTACCACTATTGATCGGAATGAAGAGATGATTGGCTTTGCCAAGGAAAATCTGGCTAAATACGATCAGAGAAAACAAATCACCTTGCTTGAAGGAGATGCAGTAGATGTTTTGCAGGATTTGACAGAGACCTATGACTTTGTCTTCATGGACTCTGCTAAGTCTAAGTACATCGTCTTTTTGCCACGAATTCTCGAACTCTTAGAGGTTGGGGGAGTCGTGGTATTGGATGATATTTTCCAAGGAGGAGATGTTGCCAAGGACATCATGGAAGTGCGTCGTGGGCAACGAACCATTTACCGGGGGCTTCAGAACCTCTTTAATGCGACTCTCAATCATCCAGATTTGACCGCTAGTTTGGTGCCACTTGGAGATGGTATTTTAATAATTCGGAAAAATGCAGAGACGGTAACTTTGCCAGATCCTAGCTCTTTTTAGGTAAATTTAAGGTATTCTCTCTAATTTGTGGTAAAATAGAAGAAGTTTAAAAAGGAACGGAGAATAATTTTCATGAAGAAAAAACTTGTAGCGGGTGCTGTGACCTTGCTATCAGTCGTAACACTAGCAGCCTGTGCCAATGGCACAAACAAAGATGTCGTGACCATGAAAGGGGACACGATCACAGTTTCTGATTTCTATAATGAAATCAAAACTAACCAAGGTGCTCAACAAGTTCTTTTCCAAATGACCATCAATAAAGTCTTTGAAAAAGAATATGGATCAAAAGTTTCTGATAAAGAAGTCGATAAAGAATTGGCTAAACAAAAGAAACAATTGGGGAACCGATTCGATGCTTACTTGGCGCAACAAGGCTTGACGGAAGAAACAGCGAAGAAACAAATCCGTAGCAATATGTTGTTAGAATATGCAGTCAACCAAGCTGCTAAGAAAGATATCAAAGAGTCTGACTACAAGGCGGCTTTTGAATCTTACACACCAGAAGTAACAGCACAAATTATCAAGTTAGATTCAGAAGACAAAGCAAAAGAAGTGTTGGAAGCAGCTAAAGCGGAAGGTGCAGACTTTGCCCAAATCGCCAAAGACAATTCAACAGATACTACTACAAAAGACAAAGGTGGCGAAGTTAAGTTCGATTCAGGAACAGCAGATATTCCATCTCAAGTCAAAGAAGCTGCCTTTAAGTTGGATGAAAATGGGATTTCAGATGTGATCACAGTTTCAGCAGGTCAAAACTATTCTGCTAGCTACTATATTGTCAAATTGAATAAGAAGACAGAAAAAGGTTCTGACTGGAAGAAATACGAAAAACGTTTGAAAGAGATCATTGTTGACGGTCGTAAGCAAGATACCAACTACATCCGTAGCATTATTGCAAAAGCGATGACCAATGCCAATATCAAGGTCAAAGATGATGCCTTCAAATCAACATTTAACCAATATTTGCAAAATATCGGTGTTCAAACGAGCGATAGCAGCTCATCATCTAAAAAATAGTTGACGGTTCCTTTTGGAACTTGTATAATGAAATAGTTGAGAATAAATCATTGTTACTCGGAATCAGAGAAGTGGCGGGGGTGCGAGCCATGGAAGAGAAATGATTTTGCTACTCGGCTGAGACAATTGCATACAAAATGAAGAATGACAAGTTCATTGAATGAAGGTGGTACCGCGGTTTTTCGCCCTTCGTTTAGTGGCTTGTCTTTTGTTTGTGGGCAGTTGTCTGGAGCTTTTTAAAGGAGATCAAAAGATGCGAACCTATCAAGTGAAACAAAAATTTCGATTGGGTGGCGAGCGGTTCGATATCAAAGATGAGTTGGGAAATGTTGAGTACCAGGTTGAGGGATCTTTTCTTAAGATTCCCAAGACTTTTACCATCTATGATAAGAATGGACAAGAAGTGAGCCACATTACTAAAAAAACAATCAGCTTTCTTCCCAAATTTGTGGTTGAGTTGAAGGATGGGGACCGCTTTTTTATCCATAAAAAACTGACGCTCTTTAGAGACAAATACGATATCGAAGATTTGGGACTGAGGGTACAAGGAAATATCTGGGACCTAGAATTCAAATTGTTTGATGATCGGGATCAAATCGTCGCTGAGATTAGCAAGGAACTCTTTCATCTAACCTCTACCTACCAAGTATCGGTGTATGAGGATGAATACGCTGATTTAGTCATCTCACTTTGTGTCGCCATCGATTATGTCGAAATGTTAGAAGCTAGCGCAAATTAATCTTAAAGAAATTAGGAGACAAATATGAAACAATTATCTAGTGCACAAGTCCGCCAAATGTGGCTTGATTTCTGGGCAAGCAAAGGCCACTCTGTAGAACCATCTGTTAGCTTGGTTCCAGTAAACGATCCAACCCTTTTGTGGATCAACTCAGGGGTTGCCACTCTTAAAAAATACTTCGATGGAACTATCAAACCTGAAAATCCACGGATTACCAATGCTCAAAAAGCCATCCGTACCAACGATATCGAAAACGTAGGGAAAACTGCCCGTCACCATACCATGTTTGAAATGTTGGGGAACTTCTCTATCGGAGACTACTTCCGTGATGAAGCCATTACGTGGGCTTATGAGCTTTTGACAAGCCCGGAATGGTTTGATTTCCCTAAAGACAAACTTTACATGACCTATTATCCTGACGACAAGGATTCATACAACCGTTGGATTGCTGTTGGTGTGGATCCAAGTCACTTGATTCCAATCGAAGACAACTTCTGGGAAATCGGTGCGGGACCTTCTGGACCAGATACAGAAATCTTCTTTGACCGTGGAGAAGCCTTTGACCCTGAAAATATCGGTCTTCGTCTGCTTGCAGAAGATATCGAAAACGACCGTTACATCGAAATTTGGAACATTGTCTTGTCACAATTTAACGCTGACCCTGCTGTTCCTCGTAGCGAATACAAGGAATTGCCACACAAGAACATTGATACGGGTGCTGGTTTGGAACGTTTGGTAGCCGTTATCCAAGGGGCGAAGACCAACTTTGAAACAGACCTCTTCATGCCAATCATCCGTGAAGTGGAAAAGATGTCTGGTAAAACCTATGATCCAGATGGCGATAACATGAGCTTCAAGGTGATTGCTGACCACATCCGTTCGCTTTCATTTGCGATTGGAGATGGGGCTCTTCCAGGTAATGAAGGACGCGGTTACGTTCTTCGTCGTCTCCTCCGTCGTGCTTCCATGCATGGTCAAAAATTGGGGATCGAAGGAACCTTCTTGTATAAATTGGTTCCAACTGTTGGGAAGATCATGGAAAGCTACTACCCAGAAGTACTTGAAAAACAAGACTTCATCGAGAAAATTATCAAGAGTGAAGAAGAATCATTTGCTCGTACCTTGAACTCTGGTCAACACTTTGCCCAAACTATCGTTGAAGACTTGAAAGCCAAAGGTCAAACAGTGATTGATGGTCAAGATGTCTTTAAACTTTATGATACATACGGATTCCCAGTAGAGTTGACAGAAGAAATCGCTGAAGAAGCTGGAATGACAGTCGATCGTGAAGGTTTTGAAGCAGCCATGAAGGAACAACAAGAACGTGCGCGTGCATCAGCTGTTAAAGGCGGATCCATGGGTATGCAAAATGAAACCCTTCAAAACATTACAGTTGAAAGTAGATTTAACTATAATGCTAGTCAATTGCCTTCTAAGTTGGTGGCTATCGTAGCGGATAATGCAGAAGTAGAAGCTGTTTCAGAAGGAACTGCATCACTGATCTTTGCAGAAACTCCATTCTACGCTGAAATGGGTGGACAAGTTGCGGACCATGGTCAAATCTTGGATGCTGCAGGAAATGTTGTAGCGACTGTGACAGACGTTCAAAAAGCACCAAATGGACAACCACTCCATACTGTTGAAGTTCTTGCTCCTCTTGCTTTGAACCAAGAATACACCTTGGCGATCGATACCAATCGTCGTCATCGTGTCATGAAGAACCACACTGCAACTCACTTGCTCCATGCGGCTCTTCACAATATCCTTGGTAACCACGCAACCCAAGCAGGATCTCTCAATGAAGTAGAATTCCTTCGCTTTGACTTTACCCACTTCCAAGCTGTGACTCCAGAAGAATTGCGTGCTATTGAGCAACAAGTCAATGAAAAGATTTGGGAAGCGATCGCAGTCGAAACGATTGAAACAGATATCGATACTGCTAAAGAAATGGGAGCCATGGCCCTCTTTGGTGAAAAATACGGTAAAGAAGTCCGTGTTGTCACTATCGGTGATTACTCTGTTGAGCTCTGTGGTGGTACCCACGTAGGCAATACTTCTGAAATTGGTCTCTTCAAGATTGTCAAAGAAGAAGGGATCGGATCAGGAACTCGTCGTATCTTAGCAGTAACTGGTAAGGAAGCCTTCGAAGCATACCGTGAACAAGAAGACGCACTGAAAGCAGTCGCAGCAACCTTGAAAGCACCTCAACTCAAAGAAGTCCCTCACAAGGTGGAAGGTCTTCAAGAACAACTCCGTCAATTGCAAAAAGAAAATGCAGAATTGAAGGAAAAAGCAGCAGCAGCTGCAGCAGGCGATGTCTTCAAGAATGTTCAAGAAGCAAACGGCCATCGTTACATTGCCAGCCAAGTTTCTGTTTCAGACGCAGGTGCTCTTCGTACCTTTGTAGATAACTGGAAACAAAAAGACTACTCTGATGTGCTTGTTCTTGTCGCAGCCATTGGTGACAAGGTAAACGTCCTTGTAGCCAGCAAGACAAAAGAGGTCCATGCAGGTAATGTGATCAAAGAATTAGCTCCAATCGTCGATGGACGTGGTGGTGGTAAACCAGACATGGCCATGGCAGGAGGAAGCAACCAAGCGAAAATCCAAGAATTGTTGGATGCCGTATCAGGTAAATTGTAATAATCGGAGAGGTTGGATGTTTGTCCAACCTCTTTTTTCAAAAAAGAAGCAGATCCAATTAGAAAAAAATTGCAACAAAAAAACCTTTCCAAACGGAAAGGTTTTTGTCTTATAATCCGTAGTTGTAATCGTCATCCTGCATGGCTTCTACTTCACCGAGAAGGTAACCATTTCCGACTTGAGAGAAGAAGTCGTGGTTAGAGGTACCGGTTGAGATTCCGTTCATGACGATTGGGTTAACGTCATCTGCTGAGTCTGGGAAAAGCGGATCTTGTCCCAAGTTCATGAGGGCTTTATTAGCGTTGTAGCGAAGGAAGGTCTTGACTTCCTCAGTCCAGCCCACACCGTCATAGAGGCTCTCTGTGTAACCTTCTTCATTCTCATAGAGGGTGTAGAGAAGATCATACATCCACTCTTTGAGTTTCTCTTGTTCTTCTTCTGGTAATTCGTTAAAACCAAGTTGGAACTTGTAGCCGATATAGGTTCCGTGAACTGATTCGTCCCGAATGATCAACTTGATGATTTCAGCTACGTTAGCCAATTTGTTGTTTCCAAGGTAGTAGAGCGGTGTGAAGAAACCAGAGTAGAAGAGGAAGGTTTCAAGGAAAACGCTGGCTACTTTCTTTTCAAGAGGAGTCCCATTGAGGTAGATTTCATTGATGATCTCTGCCTTCTTTTGAAGGTAAGGATTGGTATTGGTCCATTCGAAAATCTCTTCGATTTCTGACTTGGTATTCAAAGTTGAAAAGATAGAAGAGTAGGATTTTGCATGGACAGATTCCATAAATTGGATATTGTTAAAGACAGCTTCTTCATGGGGAGTACGAATATCCGCACGAAGGGCTTGCACACCCGTTTCGGATTGCATGGTATCCAAGAGTGTCAATCCACCAAAGACTTTACCAACTAGGTCTTTTTCTTTATTCGACAACTTTCTCCAGTCATCCAAGTCGTTTGACAAAGGGATACGTGTATCCAACCAGAATTGTTCGGTTAGCTTTTCCCAAGTCGATTTATCGATGACATCCTCGATGGCATTCCAGTTAATGGCTTTGTAGTAAGTTTCCATTTGAAATCTCTTTCTTTTTCTAATTCATTCGATCATACAATCATTATTATTCTAACACAATTGTTAGAATACTGCACAAAAAGTCGGCGAACCGACTTTTTAGTAGCAATGGATCAGAGTGTCTTAGATGACACAGCTTTCACATTGGTTGGCGCCAACTTCTCCACCATCATCTGTAAAGGTACGGACGTAGTAGATAGACTTGATACCCTTGTTAAAGGCGTAGTTCCGAAGGATAGACAAGTCACGAGTGGTTTGTTTGTTTTCAGTTTTCCATTCGTAAAGACCTTTTGGAATATCGCTGCGCATAAAGAGAGTCAGTGAAAGACCTTGGTCTACATGCTCAGTTGCGGCAGCATAGACATCGATGACTTTTCGCATATCCATGTCGTAGGCAGAAGTGTAGTAAGGAATCGTTTCCGTTGACAATCCTGCTGCAGGGTAGTAGATCTTACCGATTTTTTTCTCTTGGCGTTCTTCAATCCGTTGTGTAATTGGGTGGATAGAAGCAGATACGTCATTGATGTAGCTGATAGATCCATTTGGTGCGACAGCTAAGCGGTTTTGGTGGTAAAGACCATCTGCCTTGACTTTATCACGAAGTTCTGCCCAGTCTTCTGCACTAGGAATGAAGATGTCTTTAAAGAGCTCTTTGACGCGATCAGATTTTGGTACAAATTCTCCAGTCGTGTACTTATCAAAGTAAGTACCGTTGGCATAGTCTGATTTTTCGAAGTTGTGGAAGGTAACGCCACGTTCACGCGCGATGTTGTTTGATTCTACGAGAGTCCAGTAGTTCATGAGCATGAAGTAGATACTTGTGAACTCAATAGACTCAGGTGATCCGTATTCGATCAATTGTTGGGCAAGGTAGCTGTGAAGTCCCATGGCTCCAAGACCAAAGGTATGCGCTTGGCTGTTTCCGTGGTCGATAGTTGGAACGGCCACGATATGAGAGCTATCGGTGACGAAGGTCAAAGCACGAACCATAGCACGAATCGAACGTCCAAAATCAGGTGAGGTCATCATGTTGACTACGTTGGTTGAACCAAGGTTACATGAGACGTCAGTTCCCATTTTAATGAATTCTTGAGCATCGTTGATTAAGCTTGGTTCTTGAACCTGGAGGATTTCTGAACACAAGTTACTCATGATGATTTTTCCATCAACTGGGTTTGCCCGGTTAGCAGTATCAATGTTGACTACATATGGATAGCCAGATTCTTGTTGCAATTTAGAAATTTCAGTTTCCAAATCACGTGCCTTAATTTTTGTCTTGCGGATATTTGGATTAGCAACCAATTCATCGTATTTTTCAGTGATGTCGATGTAGTTGAATGGTACTCCGTATTCACGCTCTACAGAGTAAGGGCTAAAGAGGTACATCTCTTCATTCTTACGAGCCAACTCGTAGAACTTATCTGGCACGACGACACCAAGTGAAAGAGTCTTCACCCGAACTTTTTCATCAGCATTTTCTTTCTTAGTAGAAAGGAAGGCGATGATGTCTGGGTGGAAGACGTTGAGGTAAACCACACCAGCCCCTTGGCGTTGTCCCAATTGGTTAGAGTAAGAGAAGCTATCTTCAAAGAGTTTCATAACAGGTACGACCCCAGAAGCGGCTCCTTCATACCCTTTGATTGGTGCTCCAGCTTCACGAAGGTTGCTGAGAGAAATCCCAACCCCACCACCGATACGTGAAAGTTGAAGGGCAGAGTTGATGGAGCGTCCGATCGCATTCATATCATCGGTTACTTGGATCAAGAAACACGAAACCAATTCCCCACGGCGGGCACGTCCAGCGTTTAAGAAAGAAGGAGTAGCTGGTTGGTAGCGTTGGTGGATAATTTCGTTTGCGATGTCTCGCGCGATAGATTCATTTCCATCTGCAAAATAGAGAGCATTGAAGAAGACACGGTCTTCCATGCTTTCAAGATAGTATTCTCCATCATTTGTTTTCAAAGCGTATTGGTTATAGAATTTGTAGGCCGCCATGAAGGACTTGAATTGGAAGTTTTGATCTTTGATAAATTGGGCCAATTCCTCTAAAAATTCAGGACGGTATTTCTCGATAAAAGCTCTCTCAATGTAATTGTGCTCGAGAAGGTACTGAATCTTGTCTGTAATCGAGTCAAAGGTTTTAGTATTTGGTACAACATTTTCTTTAAAGAACGCATCCAAAGCTTCTTTATCTTTATGAAGCATGATTTGGCCGTTTACTGGACGGTTGATTTCATTGTTAAGACGAAAATACGTCACATCTTCAAGAGATTTTAATCCCATAATAATCCTTTTCTAGTTCAAAAAAATGAAGAGGAGAAGTCCTCTCTTTCCAAGTAAAAAGTCTAGTGTTAGGTTGCTAACGCTAGACCCTATTTAAGCAAAATACTGTGTTTATTAAGAAAGTTTCTTCAACTTAGCTGGTTGAAAACCAGAAAATACTTCATCCGGTGTTTGAATAACTGGAGCAGCATTGAAGCCAAGGTTCTTAACATGCTCTACAAATTCTGGCTGTTCATCTAAGTTAATTTCGCGGTATTCCACATGATTGCTATCGAGGAATCGCTTGGTCATTTTGCATTGAACACAATTATTTTTTGAATAAATGGTTACCATTTCTTTTCCTTTCTCCTATCGAAATATAAATCTGTAAACAGTATAAACAAAATCCAGCAACTTGTCAACAAAATAAAACTAAATATTGTGCAAAGAGATGAAATGGAGTTTTCAAAGCACAATATATTGTGGTGAGTGAAAAATGTGAAAATCGAAGAAATGGGATAGGAATAGGCTTTAAAGCATCTTTAATTAGTTATAATTTTTTGGTGAATCAACATCCTGTGGTTCAACTGCTTCTTTTCATTGAAAGCGGAGGAAAATGTTACTTATAATATAGTAGAAAATTGAAAAGATATTTTCTCTGTTCTTCAGGTGCTTCTTAAAATGTATCTAAATTGGGATTTTTCGCAGTCTTTTTCTGTAAGTCAGTGATAAAAATCTTGAAAAAAATTTCAAAAGATGATATAATACCAAATTGTAAGGGTTATCAAAAGGTAACTCAAAAACTATTTTTAAAAAGGAGAGTCAAACTATGGCTTCTAAAGATTTCCACATCGTGGCAGAAACAGGTATCCACGCACGTCCAGCAACTTTGTTGGTTCAAACTGCTAGCAAATTTGCTTCAGATATTACTCTTGAATACAAAGGTAAATCAGTTAACTTGAAATCAATCATGGGTGTTATGAGCCTTGGTGTTGGTCAAGGAGCAGACGTTGTAATCTCTGCAGAAGGTGCTGACGCTGATGATGCTATCGCAGCTATCTCAGAAACAATGACTAAAGAAGGATTGGCTTAAAAATATGACAAAAATGCTAAAAGGAATTGCAGCATCTGACGGTGTTGCCGTTGCTAAGGCATATTTGCTCATTCAACCAGACTTATCATTTGAGACTGTTTCAGTCGAAGATACAAGTGCAGAAGAAGCTCGTTTGGATGCAGCTCTTGAAGCTTCACAAAACGAGCTTTCTCTTATTCGGGAGAATGCAGTAGCAAGCCTTGGTGAAGAAGCAGCGCAAGTTTTTGATGCGCATATGATGGTTCTTGCTGACCCTGAAATGATTGGTCAGATCAAAGAAACAATTCGTACGAAAAAAATCAATGCAGAAGCTGGCTTGAAAGAAGTCACTGACATGTTCATTGCGATCTTTGAAGGAATGGAAGACAATCCTTACATGCAAGAACGTGCAGCAGATATTCGTGACGTTACCAAACGTGTCCTTGCCAACTTGCTTGGTAAAAAATTGCCAAACCCTGCTTCTATTAATGAAGAAGCAATCGTGGTTGCGCATGACTTGACTCCATCTGATACAGCACAGTTGAACAAAAAGTATGTAAAAGCTTTTGTTACGAATATCGGTGGACGTACAAGTCACTCAGCTATCATGGCTCGTACACTTGAAATCGCAGCTGTTCTTGGTACAAATAACATTACAGAACTTGTCAAAGATGGTGATGTTTTGGCTGTTTCAGGGATCACTGGTGAAGTAGTGATCAACCCTACTGGAGAACAAATTGCAGAGTTCAAAGCAGCTGGTGAAGCTTATGCTAAACAAAAAGCTGAATGGGCTCTCCTTAAAGATGCGAAAACAGTGACTGCTGATGGAAAACACTTCGAGTTGGCTGCTAACATCGGTACACCTAAAGACGTTGAAGGTGTAAACGATAATGGTGCAGAAGCTGTTGGTCTCTATCGTACAGAATTCTTGTACATGGATTCTCAAGACTTCCCAACAGAAGATGACCAATACGAAGCCTACAAAGCAGTTCTTGAAGGTATGAATGGTAAACCTGTGGTTGTTCGTACAATGGATATCGGTGGGGATAAAGAACTTCCTTACTTCGACCTTCCTAAAGAAATGAACCCATTCTTAGGTTTCCGTGCTTTGCGTATTTCTATCTCTGAAACTGGTAATCAAATGTTCCGTACACAATTGCGTGCTTTGCTTCGTGCATCTGTTCACGGTAAATTGCGGATCATGTTCCCAATGGTTGCTTTGTTAACTGAGTTCCGTACGGCTAAAGGTATTCTTGAAGAAGAAAAAGCTAAATTGCTTGCGGAAGGTGTTGCTGTGGCAGATGATATCCAAGTAGGGATCATGATTGAAATCCCAGCTGCTGCGATGCTTGCTGACCAATTTGCTAAGGAAGTTGATTTCTTCTCAATTGGTACAAACGACTTGATCCAATACACAATGGCTGCTGACCGTATGAACGAACAAGTTTCATACCTTTACCAACCATATAACCCATCTATCCTTCGTTTGATCAATAATGTGATCAAGGCGGCTCACGCTGAAGGTAAATGGGCTGGTATGTGTGGTGAAATGGCCGGTGACCAAACTGCTGTTCCACTTCTTGTTGGAATGGGCTTGGATGAGTTCTCCATGTCAGCGACATCTGTTCTTCGTACACGTAGCTTGATGAAGAAATTGGATACAGCTAAAATGCAAGAATACGCTAACCGTGCTCTGACTGAATGTTCAACCATGGAAGAAGTGCTTGAACTTTCTAAAGAATACGTGAACGTAGACTAAGAATGAATCAAATACTAAGACACATCTGTCTTAGTATTTTTTTTGATTTTTTTACTTTTTTTATAAAAATGTTCATTTTATTCGTAATAAACTAGTTAGTAATAAAAATAGTGATTTAAATGTTCGGTTTTTTGTTTAATTTTCCTCGTATATATAGTATAATCGTAAGTAAGATTAGGAGGAAAGCGAAGGAATGAAGTAAAAGGTTCGGGAAAGAAAATGGAAAAACTTTTCCTGATAAATTTACATGATTTTACAGGAATCAACTTGAAAATTAAGTGATTTTATAGTAAAATAAAAACAACTAGAAAACGCTTTCAAAAAATAAAGAGGTGAGTATATGGATAGAAGCACAGACTTATGGACATTTGGAAGAGGGGATAATTTCCATCTTCAAGAGTACTTAGGAGCTCACAAGGAAACAAGGGGAGAACAAGAAGGCTTTACCTTCCGTGTTTGGGCTCCCAATGCTCAGGCGGTGGATCTGATTGGTGATTTCACTGATTGGGAAGCTCGTAAAATTCCAATGGTTCGTAATGAAGGAGGCGTCTGGGAAGTCTTCTGTTCCGATGCAAAAGAGGGAGATATATACAAGTATTTGGTGACTCGACAAAATGGTCATCAGGTGCAAAAAATCGATCCTCTAGCGTTATGGATGGAAAAGAGACCCAATACAGGATCTATTATTAAGACCATTCCAGAGAAAAACTGGAAAGATGGTCTTTGGAGAGCACGCCGCAAAAAACTTGGTTTTAAGGAACGACCTGTTAATATTTATGAGGTTCACGCAGGATCGTGGAAACGTAATGAGGATCACAGTTCCTATACCTTCAAACAACTAAAAGAAGAATTGATTCCGTATTTAGTGGAGATGAACTACACCCACGTGGAATTTATGCCAGTGATGGCCCATCCATTGGGCTTGAGTTGGGGCTATCAGCTCATGGGATATTTTGCACTTGAGCAGACTTATGGTAGTCCAGAAGAGTTTCAAGACTTCGTGGAAGAATGCCACCTCAACAATATCGGAGTGATCGTGGATTGGGTACCAGGACATTTCATTATCAATGATGATGCCTTGGCGTATTATGATGGAACACCAACCTTTGAATACCAGGATGAACATCGTGCCCATAACTACGGATGGGGAGCTTTGAACTTCGACTTAGGAAAGAATCAAGTCCAGTCATTCTTGATTTCTAGTTTGAAGTTTTGGATTGATACCTATCATTTAGATGGGATTCGGGTCGATGCTGTGAGCAATATGCTCTATCTTGACTACGATAGTGGTCCATGGACACCAAATATTGATGGTGGAAACCTCAACTACGAAGGCGTTCATTTCCTTAGACGGTTGAATGCGATTATCAAGAACGAACACCCAGATGTCATGATGATTGCAGAAGAAAGTTCTGCTGGTCAAAAGATCACGGGTCCTGAAGAAGAAGGTGGACTTGGCTTTGACTATAAATGGAATATGGGGTGGATGAATGATATCCTTCGATTCTACGAAGAAGATCCCATCTACCGGAAATTTGACTTTAACCTGGTAACCTTTAGTTTCATGTATGCATTTTCTGAAAACTTCTTACTACCATTCTCACACGATGAAGTGGTGCATGGTAAGAAGAGTTTGATGCATAAGATGTGGGGAGATCGTTACAATCAATTTGCTGGACTCCGTAACCTCTTGACCTATCAGATTTGCCATCCAGGAAAAAAATTACTCTTTATGGGTTCGGAATTTGGTCAATTTTTGGAATGGAAGTCAGAAGAGCAACTGGAATGGGGCAATCTAGAGGATGAAATGAATGCTAAGATGAGTCGTTTCACTTCTCAGCTCAATAATTTCTACAAGGAACACAAGGAATTGTGGGAGATTGATGATAGCTTTGATGGCTTAGAGATTATTGATGCAGATAACCGGGATCAGAGCGTCTTGTCTATGGTCCGGAAAAATCGTAAGGGCGATCTTTTGGTGTGCGTTTTCAATATGGCACCAGTAGAACGCAAGGACTTTACGATTGGTGTGCCTGTATCAGCGGTCTATGAAGAAATTTGGAATACAGAATTAGAAGAATGGGGAGGTGTCTGGAAAGAGCACAATCCGACAGTTCAGTCTCAAGAGGGACTGTGGAAGGATTATGAACAAACCTTGACCTTTACTTTGCCGGCTTTAGGAGCTAGTATTTGGAAGGTGAAACGCAAGGTGCGTAAGACAAAATCTAAAACATCAGATAAGAAATGACGATCGGTTGACTCTATGGGAGTCCAGGCTTTAAAAAGAGGAAGTAGTCAATGAAGAATGAAATGCTCGCTTTAATTCTTGCCGGTGGGCAAGGAACACGTCTTGGAAAATTAACAAAAAACATCGCAAAACCTGCGGTTCAATTTGGTGGGCGCTATCGGATTATCGATTTTGCGCTATCAAACTGCGCCAACTCAGGAATTCACAATGTTGGTGTGATTACACAGTACCAGCCACTTGCCCTTAACAGCCATATTGGGAATGGTTCCAGCTGGGGCTTGGATGGAATCAATACGGGTGTGTCTATTCTCCAACCTTATTCAGCTAGTGAAGGAAATCGTTGGTTTGAAGGAACTAGCCATGCCATCCTCCAAAACATCGACTATATCGACAGCATCAATCCGGAATATGTCTTGATATTATCTGGGGACCACATCTATAAGATGGATTACGATGATATGCTTCAAGCGCACAAGGATAATAATGCAAGCTTAACTGTTGCCGTCCTAGATGTACCTTTGAAGGAAGCAAGCCGTTTTGGAATCATGAATACAGATGCCAATAATCGGATTGTCGAATTTGAAGAAAAACCAGCTGAACCAAAATCTACCAAGGCTTCCATGGGGATTTACATCTTTGACTGGGCTCGTCTCCGCAATATGTTGGTTGCTGCTGAAAAGAGTGATATCGATATGTCAGACTTCGGTAAAAATGTCATTCCAACGTATCTAGAATCAGGCGAAAGTGTTTATGCTTATGAATTCAATGGTTATTGGAAAGACGTTGGTACGATTGAGTCTCTTTGGGAAGCCAATATGGAATATATCGATCCAAATAATGCCTTGGATAGTCGCGATCGTCACTGGAAAATCTATTCACGCAACCTCATTTCTCCACCGAACTTCTTTGGGGAACATGGCCACGTCGAAGATTCTCTTGTCGTCGACGGTTGTTCGGTAGACGGTACAGTCAAACACTCCATCTTATCAACAGAAGCTCAAGTTCGTGAAGGAGCAGTTGTCGAAGATGCTGTCGTGATGAGCAATGCCATTATCGGTAAAGGAGCTGTCGTGAAACGCGCGATTATCGGAGAAGGTGCAGTCATTGCAGAAGGTGTCGTGATTGATGGAACAGAGGAAGTACAAGTTGTCGGTTACAATGAAAAAGTGGGGGTAGCAACAGATGAAGATTGATAAATATTCAGCCATTTTAGGAAATACAGTTGGGTATCATGATATGTCCACTTTGACCAGCCATCGTCCGGTAGCCTCCCTACCGTTTGATGGGAAATACCGCTTGATTGACTTCCCGTTGTCTAGTCTTGCGAATGCTGGTATTCGTAGTGTTTTTGGGATTTTCCAACAAGAAAATATTAGTTCGGTCTTTGACCATATTCGTTCAGGTCGTGAGTGGGGCTTGTCTACTTTATTGAGCCACTATTACCTCGGAATCTATAATACTCCAGTTGAAAATACAACGGTAGGGCCAGAATACTACCAACAATTATTGACCTATTTGAAACGGTCTGGTTCCAACCAAACAGTTGCTTTAAACTGTGATGTTTTGATGAATATTGACCTCAATCAAGTTTTCCACTTGCATAATAGCGTTGACCGTCCGATTACAGTTGTTTACAAAAAGTTGCATCTTCAAAATATCTCTGAAGTCAATGCTGTCTTGAAAATTGATGAAACAGACCATGTTACAGAGCAAAGACTTTTTGATGGCAAGGATCCTGACGAAGTCTACAACATGTCAACAGATGTCTTTATTGTGGACACTCCTTGGTTGATTGAAAAAATTGAAGAAGAAGCCAAGAAAGAATACCCACAAAAATTGCGCTATATCTTGCGTGATTTGGCGGTGGAATACAATGCTTTTGCCTTTGAATATACAGGTTACTTAGCCAATATTCATTCAGTTGAATCATACTACCATGCAAACCTGGATATGTTGGAAAACCAAAAATTCATGAAGCTCTTTTCACCAAACCAAAAGGTGTATACGAAAGTGAAGAATGAAGAACCAACGTATTATTCCAAGACTTCACATATTAAAACGTCTCAATTTGCTTCGGGTAGTATTGTAGAAGGAACCGTTGAACGTTCCATTGTTTCACGTCGGGTACGCCTTTATGAAGGTTCAGAAGTACGCAGTAGCCTTCTCTTCCCTGGTGTTGTGATTCATGAAAATGCAATCGTCGAACATGCCATTCTGGATAAGGGTGTTGAAGTGGCTGCTGGTGTGACGATTCGTGGGACAGAAGAAGCACCTGTCGTGGTTAAAAAAGGAACGATTGTTACAGAGGATATTGTCTAATGAAACTATTATTTGTTGCAGCTGAAGGAGCACCGTTTTCTAAAACAGGTGGTTTGGGAGACGTTATTGGCGCTCTTCCTAAATCCTTAGCGAAAAGTGGTCATGATGTGCGCGTGATCCTCCCTTACTATGATATGGTAGAGGCTAAGTTTGGAGATCAAATCGAAGATGTCTTGCATTTTGAGACCAAGGTTGGCTGGAGAAGTCAATATGTTGGTGTGAAACGCATTGTGCGCGATGGAGTCACCTTTTACTTTATTGATAACCAACATTATTTCTTTAGAGGTCATGTGTATGGTGACTTCGATGATGGCGAACGCTTTGCCTTCTTCCAGCTCGCGGCCTTAGAAACGATGGAACGAGTTGACTTCATTCCAGATGTTCTTCATGCCCATGATTACCATACGGCGATGATTCCTTTCTTGCTGAAGGAAAAATACCGTTGGATTCAAGCTTATCATGGAATTAAGACAGTATTGACCATCCATAATTTGGAATTCCAAGGTCAGTTCGACCCAGGAATGTTGTGGGATCTATTCGGAGTTGGATTTGAACGCTATGCAGATGGAACGCTTCGGTGGAATGATTGCCTGAACTGGATGAAAGCTGGTATTCTATATGCTGACCGTGTAACAACCGTTTCTCCTAGCTATGCGCATGAGATTATGACTGCTGAATATGGTTGTGGCTTGGATCAGATCCTTCGGATGGAGTCTGGCAAGGTGACCGGAATTGTTAACGGGATTGATGCGGATCTGTATAATCCTGAAACGGATCCACTCTTGACTCATCACTTCAGTCTCTCAGATCTTTCAGGTAAAGCAGCTAGTAAACGAGCTCTTCAAGAACGTGTCGGTCTACCTGTTCGCGATGATGTTCCTTTGTTTGGGATCGTCTCTCGTTTGACACGTCAAAAAGGCTTTGACGTTGTGGTAGAAGAGTTGCATCAACTCTTGCAAAAGGATATTCAGATTGTCTTGCTCGGTACAGGAGATCCTGGATTTGAAAATGCCTTTGCTTGGTTTGGTCAAGCCTACCCAGATAAACTTTCAGCGAATATCACATTTGATGTCCAATTAGCCCAAGAAATCTATGCAGCGTCGGATGTCTTCTTGATGCCAAGCCGCTTTGAACCATGTGGCCTTTCTCAAATGATGGCCATGCGTTATGGAACCCTTCCTCTGGTGCATGAAGTCGGCGGACTTCGAGATACGGTCCAACCGTATAATGCTGTTGATGGAAGTGGAACAGGCTTTAGCTTCAATAATTTGTCTGGCTATTGGTTTAACTGGGCAGTTGATGAAGCCTTGGCTGTCTACTACAATGACAAACAGGCTTGGTATGGTCTCCAAGAGCAAGCTATGACGCGTGACTTCTCATGGGATACGGCTAGTCAACGATACAATGATTTGTACCAATCCTTATAAATAGATCTATAATACAAACGCCTTTCGAGGCGTTTTTTTGTGTTGCTTTCTTCCTATAAAGAAAACGGTTTATATTTTTGAGTTTTAGAGCTTGCTAAAATAGAAGAAAAAAGATAAGATAGGTAAAGGTAAAAAATCCCGGGAAGGTTCTTATTTCTGGAAAGGATCCCATCCTCTCTAAAAATAATCAGGTCCCTGCTCGAGGGTTAAATATTACTATATAGGAATTTTAGGATGAAAAAAGCGAAACAAACGTTTGAAAAAATGACCAAATATTCGATTCGAAAATTATCTGTCGGTGTTGGTCCGGTAGCCATTGGAGCCTTTTTATTAGGAGGAAGCTTGTTAGGAGCTCGTCCTGTCCAAGCAGATCAGGTGACCCTACCTGATCATGTGCACTTAGGATATGTGACAGAAGAAGAGCTGACCGCTGAAGAAAAAGCACAGGTGATTCATGCAATCCCTGAAGAGTATCAAAATGAAGATACTTTCTATCTCGTCTATAAGAAGAAGGAAGCAATTCAGTCGGTTCTTCCTCAAACAGGAAATCAGGAAGTCGCCCTTTTTGGGCTAAGTCTAGCCACTGCTTCCTTTGCGGTCCTCTTACTCTCTAAAAAGCACCGGAAGAAGGTCATGGGCGTCCTTTTGATTGGAGCCATGGGACAAAGTCTTCTACTTCCAGTTGAAGTCGCAGCCCTACAAAATCAAGTTTTGCGCGCTTATAACCAGGATCTTGCGATCGCATCGAGCGAAGATCTTGCAAATGGCGTGATTCAAATTGACGGCTATGACTATATAGGTTATCTGCGCTACCCGTCAGTCCAAAAGACGAGCTTACAAGAGCCAAAGGCAATGCAGGAAACGAAACCTTCTGTAGAAGGAACGATCAAAACAAGTACAGGAATTCCACAAGTGGAACCACAAGCGAGTGTGACGCCAGAAGTCGCTCCAGCCTTTCCTCAAGTTGAAAAACCAAGCCTGGAAGTCTCTACTGAGCCTGTGCCATTTGAAACCGTCAAGCAAGCTGATCCTACATTAGCCAAAGGGCAAACCAAGGTGCTGACTGCTGGCCAAAATGGGGAGCGTACCATATTGACGGAAGTGAGTGTGGTAGATGGACAAGAAGTTCGCAGAGTAGTCGAAAGCAAGGTCACTAAAGAACCAGTTTCACAAATTCTTGCTGTTGGGACAAAAGAAGATGCCCAACCAACCCTTCAACCCAGCCCTTCTCCAGTTGTAACGGCTAAGGGGACACAAGAAGAAGGCCATGTTGGCGAAGCCCCTATTCAACCGGAGAACCCAGCCTATACAGGTGTGGTGGAAGCTAAGGGAACACAGGAAGAAGGCCATGTCGGCGAAGCTCCTGTTCAACCAGAGAACCCAGCCTATACAGGTGTGGTGGAAGCCAAAGGGACACAAGAAGAAGGCCATGTCGGCGAAGCCCCTATTCAACCGGAGAACCCAACCTATACAGGTGTGGTGGAAGCTAAGGGAACCCAAGAAGAAGGCCATGTTGGCGAAGCCCCTGGTCAACCGGAGAACCCAGTCTATACAGGCGTAGTGGAAGCTAAGGGGACACAGGAAGAAGGTCATGTCGGCGAAGCTCCTGTCCAACCGGAGAACCCAACCTATACAGGTGTGGTAGAAGCTAAGGGGACACAGGAAGAAGGTCATGTCGGCGAAGCCCCTGTTCAACCGGAGAACCCAACCTATCAAGTTACGGAAGGGACGGTAACAGAGACAGAAACGGTAATCCTTCCATATGAAACAGAGTATGTAACGGATGCCAATCGTTACACCGATGAAGAAAGCCTTCTTCAGAAAGGGGAGGCTGGTAGTCAGGAGATTCGTCGTGTTTATAAGACGTTCAATGGCGAGAAGATTGGCGAGCCTCTCAGTACGACCACTGAAACGGTAAAAGCTCCTGTGACAGAAAAAATTAGTCGTGGGACTAAGGCGATTGAAGGCCAAACAGAGGATGTTTCGTTTGAAGAAATTCCATTTAAGACGGTAACCGAACAAGATGCCACCTTGCTAAAAGGAACCGAAAGGGTTTCTCAAGTCGGTAAAAATGGGAAGAAAAAAATCACCAAGGTCTATAAGACCATTAAAGGTGTCAAAACAACGGATGCTCCTACAATTTCTGAAGAAGTAGTAGAACAAGCCCAAGATCAGATCATTCAACAAGGGACCAAAGAACTTGATAAGCCTACCTTAACTTTGACCCAGGTCGATAAGGAAGAATTGAAGCGCAGTGCTAAAGCTACTTATCATTTGGATAAACCAGACGGTGTGACCATCAAGTCCATCCAGGCTGTATTGAAGAAGGGTGATCAAGTGGTGAAAACCCTGCCCCTTTCAGAGACGGACTTGGCAGCTGCTTTAGCGGACTTGGACTACTACAAGGATTATACGCTCGCAACGACCATGGTGTATGACCGTGGAAATGGGGATGAAGAAGAAGTTCTCAAGGAAGAACCACTGAGAATTGATCTTAAAAAAGTTGAAATCAAAAACATCAAGGAAACCAGTCTGATTAGCGTGGATGACCAAGGTCTTGAGACCGATAGCAGCCTCTTGTCTGAAACACCATCAGATGTGAAGCCTTACTACTTAAAGGTCACTACCTATGATAATAAGGTTACAAAACTAGCCGTTGATAAAATTGAAGAAGTAACGGTAGATGGCGTGACCCTCTACAAAGTAACAGCCAAAGCTCCTGATCTCATTCAACGGACTGCGGACAACCAGTTCAGTGAGGTCTATGTCCACTATATTGCGAAACCAAAAGCTCATGAAGGTGATGTCTACTACAATTTCAACGAACTTGTAAAAGCCATGCAAGCCAATCCGACTGGTATCTTTAAGCTTGGTAGCAATATGAATGCGGCCAATGTCCAGCCAGCAGGAAAATCCTATGTGACCAATGCCTTCAAGGGAATTTTGGAAAGTACGGATGGAAATACATTTGCCATCCATAACATTACAAGACCATTATTTGGGAACATCGAAGGTGGTTCAGTTAAGAATCTCTTGCTTGAAAATGTCAATATTGACCTACCTGGGACAGATCGAGTAGCCCCAATCGCAGGTGTTATCAAAAATAATGCAACTGTTGAAAATGTTAAAGTAACAGGAAGTGTTGTTGGGAACAATGACGTAGCTGGTATTATCAATAAAATTGATGGCAGTGGGAAGGTCAGCAATGTTGCCTTTATCGGGAAACTATACGCTGCTGGTAACAAAGGTGGTTATCTAGCGGGTATTGTTGGCGAGAACTGGAAGGGTGTCGTTGAAAAAGCTTACGTTGATGCTGAAATGACTGGGAACAAAGCCAAAGCGGCAGGTCTCGTTTATTCCTCTCAAAATGGTGGAAATAACCACACAGTAGGTAAAGAAGGGGTCCTCAAAAATTCAGTCGCTAAAGGTTTAATTGAACTGAAAGAAGCCGTTCAATCTGGTGGATTACTGGGAACTAACTGGGCCTTGGGTGTTATTGAAGACAATATCACCATGATGAGAGTCAAGACGGGAGAGATGATCTTTGGTCACTCAGATATCGACGCTGATGATTACTTCACCTATTCAAGAACCAAGCGCAATTACAGTGTGGAAGGTGTGAGTGAAGGGAAAAAATCCTTTAACAACTCCCGTAAAATCCCAAGCATCTCTCTGGCAGAAGCTGAGCAGAAAATCGAAGCAATGGGAATCACTGCTGACAAATTCACCAGCAGTAAACCGATTGAAGATACACTCAATCACCTTGTTAGTAAAGACGATCAATACAAGGCAATTGATGGCTACGACGCGACTCGCGAACTTGCTTACCGCAATATTGCCAAATTACAGCCTTTCTACAACAAAGAATGGATTGTCGACCAAGGGAATAAATTGGCTGCAACGAGTCCTCTCTTGACCAAGGAAGTCTTGTCTGTGACCGCTATGAAGGGCAATGATTTTGTTACTGAACTAGCGGATGCGGATCACATCCTGATCCATTATGCCGATAAGACAAAAGATATCTTTAGCATTTCACCTAAAGATTCAAAAGTCAAACAAGTCAAAGAGTACAGTGTATCGGAGCTCGGTGAAGTGGTCTATACGCCAAATATGGTGGACAAAGACCGGAGCGATCTCATTGGTGCGATCGTTGAAAAATTAAGCCCTGTCGAATTACAATCAGATCCAATCTACACTCACTTAGGTCGAACAGGACCTAACAAAGTCAATGCCATTAAGAACCTTTACCTTGAAGAAAGTTTCCAAGCAGTCAAGGACAATCTGACTCACTTTGTGAAACAACTGGTTGAAAACCAAGACCATCAATTAAATATAGATGAGTCTGCCAAACGGGCCCTTATCAAGAAACTTGATGACAACAAGGCCGCTGTTCTTTTGGGTCTCTCTTACCTCAACCGCTATTATGGAGTGAAGTTTGATGATGTCAATCTCAAGCAGCTCATGTTGTTCAAGCCAGACTTCTATGGGAAGAATGTCGATGTTTTAGACCGCTTGATCGAAATTGGTTCAAAAGAAGACTATATCAAAGGGACTCGTACTCACGATGCCTTCCGAGAAGTCGTGGCTAAATCGACTCTTTCTGGCAACCTAAATGACTTCCTGAAGTACAATATGGAGCTCTTTACAAGTGATACAGACTTGAATGATTGGTTTATCAAAGCAACCAAAGACAATGTCTATATTGTGGAGCCAAAAACAACAACTCCTGAGTTTGCCGATAAGAAACATCGAGCATACGAAGGCTTAAATAACGATGTGCATGGTAAAATGATCTTGCCACTCTTGAACTTAAAAGATGCCCATATGTTCTTGATTTCAACCTACAATACAATGGCTTATAGTTCCTTTGAGAAATATGGTAAGAACACCGAAATGGAACGCAATGCCTTCAAAGCGGAAATTGATAAGGTCGCAAAAGGACAACAGAATTACCTAGATTTCTGGTCACGTCTAGCAACGGATAAGGTTCGCAATCAGCTCCTGAAGAGCAACAATATGGTGCCTACCCCTGTCCTTGATAACCAAAACTATAAGGGCATCAGTACAGATCGTTATGGCCATACCAACAGTGGCAAAGATGTCGCTCCAATTCGTGAATTGTACGGACCTACCGATCGTTACCATGCGACAGATTGGCGGATGGGAGCAGTGGCGCGAATTTACGGAAATCCATATAAAGACGACTCTGTCTTCTTCATGGTGACCGATATGATCAGTGACTTTGGAGTCTCTGCCTTCACGCACGAAACAACGCACGTCAATGACCGCATGGTTTACTTAGGTGGTTGGAGACATCGCGAAGGAACCGATATCGAAGCCTTTGCCCAAGGCATGCTCCAAACACCATCAGTATCCAATCCAAATGGGGAATACAAGGCCTTGGGTCTCAACATGGCCTATGAACGTCCAAATGATGGAAACCAATGGTACAATACCAATCCAAATGATCTCACTTCACGCGAGGAGATTGATCGGTACATGAAAGGCTATAACGACACCCTCATGCTTCTGGATTACCTGGAAGGAGAGGCTGTCCTCAATAAAGGCAGTCAAGCATTAAACAATGCTTGGTTCAAGAAGGTTGATAAGCAATACCGAGGGGCTAATACCAAAAATCAATTTGATAAGGTGCGTCCTTTGAGTGATGAGGAAAAAGCCATCACCTTACATTCAGTAGATGATCTCATCACCAACAACTTCATGACCAATCGTGGTCCTGGAAATGGTGTCTATAATCCATCAGACTTTGGCTCAGCCTATGTGACGGTGCCGATGATGACAGGGATCTATGGTGGAAACACCAGTGAAGGGGCTCCTGGAGCCATGTCCTTCAAACACAATACCTTTAGACTCTGGGGCTACTATGGTTATGAAAAAGGCTTCTTAGGCTATGCTTCAAACAAGTATAAACAAGAATCCAAACAAGCAGGTCATGCGACTTTAGGGGATGATTACATCATTCAAAAGATTTCTGATGGAACATTCAGTACCCTTGAAGACTGGAAGAAAGCATACTTCAACGAAGTGGTGACCAGTGCTAAAAATGGACTTCAGGCTATTGAAGTTGATGGGACTACTTATAGCACTTATGATGACTTAAAACAAGCCTTTGCAACTGCGGTTGAAAAAGATCAGGCCAGCTTGAAGAATGGTTCTGTCAAATTTGACAATACCCTTGCCTTGAAAGAAAAAATCTTTAAGAAATTACTGCAACAAACAGACAGTTTCAAAACGTCTATCTTTAAATAATCGAATTCTCTCATCTGCTGAGCAGGTGAGAGTTTTTTAGAAGAAAAAATGAATAGAGGTGGACAAAGTGTCTAAAAATTAAAAGGAATCAATCGTAGGTCGGAAAAATTATCATATTAAAAAAATAACGTAATTTCACTAAAACGCTTACTTTTATAGGAAATATTTGACTATTATATCTTTTAGGAGTAAACTAAGGTAGTAAAATTTATAAAAGGAGAATTCATCATGAATTTAACATTTTTAGGTCTTTGTTTAGCCTGTTTTGGTGTGTCACTTGCGGAAGGTTTGATGATGAGCAACCTGTTCAAATCTGCATCTCGCCAACCAGAAATTATCGGTCAATTACGTAGTCTTTTGATCCTTGGTGTTGCCTTTGTCGAAGGTACTTTCTTCGTAACCTTGGTTATGGCCTTTATTATCAAATAGACGCTTCTATTTTAGAAAAGGAGGTGTCAAACCTTGGAAGAAAGTATCAATCCAACGATTACTCTTGGACCTGTATCTTTTAATTTGACCCTACTTGCTATGACCCTGATTTCTGTTTTCGCCGTTTTTGGCTTCATTTATTGGGCCAGTCGAAAAATGTCGATCCGACCAAAAGGCAAACAAAATGTGCTGGAATATGCATATGATTTTGTCGTAGGCTTCACAAAAGGAAATATTGGTGAACATTACATGAAGGATTACTCCTTGTTCTTGTTTGTTCTTTTCCTCTTTCTTTTAGTTGCCAATAACATTGGATTGATGGCAAAACTAGAAACAACCAACGGTTACAATTTGTGGACTTCACCGACTGCTAACCTCGGTTATGACTTTGCCTTCTCATTTTTGATCACCTTGATCGCCCATGTAGAAGGGATTCGTCGTCGTGGTGTGAAGGAATATTTGAAGGCCTTTGTAACACCAGGGTTTATGACACCCATGAATATTTTGGAAGAATTCACGAATTTTGCCTCCTTGGCCCTTCGGATCTTCGGGAATATCTTTGCCGGTGAAGTATTAGCAAGCTTGCTCGTGAGTCTATCACATCAAGCTTTCTATTGGTATCCAGTTGCCTTTATTGGAAGCATGGCATGGACTGCATTTTCAATTTTCATTTCATGTATCCAAGCCTATGTATTTACCATGTTGTCATCTCTCTACATTGGTAAGAAAATTAATGGCGAAGAGTAAGTAGAGGAGGAGTAAAAGAATGCATGTATCAATGAGTGAAATTATTGGTAACTTTATTCTCATTGCTGGTTCCTTCCTATTATTAATCTTTTTAGTAAAGAAATTTGCTTGGAACAATATCAATGATATTTTAGAGGCGCGTGCCAAAAAAATTACAGATGATATTGATGGAGCAGAATCAGCTCGTCAAAAAGCTGAGGAACTAGCAAGTAAACGTGAAGAAGAGTTGGCAGGTAGCCGCAAAGAAGCTGCGTCTATCGTCGAAAATGCAAAGGAAACTGCAGAAAAGAACAAATCTCAGATCCTTTCTGAAGCCACTCAAGAAGCAGTACGTTTGAAAGAAAAAGCGCAACAAGAAATTGCGCATAACAAAGAAGAAGCATTGAACAGTATCAAAGGCGATGTGGCAGATCTCACTGTCAATCTTGCCAGCAAATTGTTGAGCCAAGAGCTGGATGCTGAAGGTCAACGCCAACTGATCGATCGCTATCTTGATGAATTAGGAGAAGCCTAATGGACAAAAAGCAACTGATGGTGATTGAGAAATATACCCAGCCTTTTGTTCAATTGGTCTTTGAAAAAGGAGAACAAGATCTAGTCTTTGAAAAATTGACCCAAATCAAGGGGATTTTTGAGGAGACTGGACTTGCTAACTTCTTAGCTCATATCGGTGTAGAGGATGAAGAGAAAGCAAAAAGTCTCAGACTTTTTCAACCCTCTGATTCACAATTACTCGACCATTTGATTGAAGTGGTTATTCTCAATCATCGTGAAGCCTTATTTTATGACATTGTAACGATTTGTTTGGATCAGATTCAACTGTTGAGCAACGCATTTGTCGTCACTGTTACGACGGTTGCTGGTTTGGATCCTGTTCAAGAGCAAAAGCTAATCCCCATTATCGAAAGAAAATTTGGGATTCAAGTTCGCTCGATCCAACAAAAGATCGATCCAGATTTAATTGGTGGCTTTGTCGTGACAGCCAATCATAAAACGTTGGATACCAGTCTCAAACACCAATTGCAAGTTATAAAATCTAAATTGAAATAGAAAGTGGTGTGAATTTTGGCGATTAACGCACAAGAAATCAGCGCTTTAATTAAGCAACAAATTGAAAATTTCAAGCCAAACTTTGACGTCACTGAGACAGGTGTTGTAACCTACATTGGTGACGGGATTGCCCGTGCTCATGGTCTTGAAAATGCCATGAGTGGTGAGTTGTTGATCTTTGAAAATGGCTCATACGGGATGGCCCAAAACTTAGAAACAACGGATGTCGGGATCATCATCTTGGGTGATTTTACAGATATTCGTGAAGGAGACTCAGTCCGTCGTACAGGTAAAATCATGGAAGTCCCTGCAGGAGATGCCTTGATTGGTCGGGTTGTCAACCCACTTGGCCAACCAGTTGATGGCTTGGGTGAGATTGTAACAGATAAATTCCGTCCAGTTGAAACACCAGCTCCTGGTGTTATGCAACGGAAATCTGTCTCAGAACCCCTACAAACTGGTTTGAAAGCCATTGATGCCCTTGTTCCAATCGGACGTGGTCAACGGGAATTGATCATCGGGGACCGTCAAACAGGGAAAACTTCGATTGCCATCGATACGATCTTGAACCAAAAGGGTCAAGACATGATCTGTATCTATGTGGCGATTGGTCAAAAAGAATCAACAGTTCGTACGCAAGTAGAAACTCTTCGTAAATACGGAGCCATGGATTATACGATTGTGGTAACCGCTTCGGCTTCTCAACCGTCTCCATTGCTTTACTTGGCACCTTATGCCGGGGTTGCTATGGCAGAAGAGTTCATGTATAACGGTAAACATGTTTTGATCGTCTATGATGATTTGTCAAAACAAGCCGTAGCCTACCGTGAATTGTCCCTTCTTCTTCGTCGTCCACCAGGACGTGAAGCCTTCCCAGGGGATGTCTTCTATCTCCACAGCCGTTTGTTGGAACGTTCAGCTAAAGTTTCAGATGAATTGGGTGGGGGCTCTATTACTGCCCTTCCAATTATTGAAACCCAAGCAGGAGATATCTCTGCTTATATCGCAACCAACGTGATTTCGATCACAGACGGACAAATCTTCTTGCAAGATAGTTTGTTCAATGCTGGTATTCGTCCAGCCATTGATGCAGGTTCTTCTGTATCCCGTGTAGGGGGAGCTGCCCAAATCAAGGCTATGAAGAAGGTTGCTGGTACCCTTCGTATCGACCTTGCTTCATACCGTGAATTGGAAGCCTTCACGAAATTTGGTAGTGACTTGGATGCTGCGACTCAAGCGAAATTGAACCGTGGTCGCCGAACAGTTGAAGTCTTGAAACAACCTGTTCATGAACCATTGACAGTTGAAAAACAAGTCGTGATCTTGTATGCCTTGACTCATGGTTTCTTAGATAGTGTTCCAGTAGACGATATTCTTCGTTTCCAAGAAGAGTTGTTTGATTACTTTGAAGCACATTATAACCAAATCTTTGAGACGATTCGTTCGACACATGATCTTCCAGCAGAAGAAGAACTGGATGCAGCCCTTACAGAATTTGTCAACCAGTCAAATTTCAAATAGAAATAGGAGTGGAAGATGGCAGTTTCATTAAATGATATAAAAAATAAAATTGCATCCACTAAAAATACCAGTCAAATTACCAATGCTATGCAGATGGTGTCTGCTGCTAAACTCGGGAAATCTGAGCAAGCAGCCAAGGATTTTCAGGTTTATGCCGCTAAGGTACGTAAGTTACTAACAGACTTGCTCCATGGACATGAAACAGAAAATGCCAAATCCCATCCTATGTTGGTGAGTCGGCCGGTAAAAAAGACAGCTTATATCGTCATTACATCTGATCGTGGTTTGGTCGGAGGCTACAATGCCTCCATCCTTAAAACCATGATGGAAATGAAGGCAGAATACCATCCAACTGGAGATGACTTTGAAGTGATCTGTATTGGAAGTGTCGGTGCGGATTTCTTCCGTGCCCGTGGGATTCAGCCGGTTTATGAATTGCGTGGTTTGCCTGATCAGCCTAGCTTTAAGGAAGTTCGTAAGATCATTTCAAAAACAGTCCAAATGTATCAGGAAGGCTTGTTTGATGAGTTGTATGTCTGTTACAACCATCACGTTAACAGTTTAACTAGCCAAATGCGGGTAGAACAGATGCTTCCGATTATTGATTTGGACCCCAATGAAGCAGATGAGGATTATGTATTGAATCTAGAATTGGAATCTAGTCGAGATGCCATTTTGGATCAATTGCTCCCTCAATTTGCTGAAAGCATGATCTATGGTGCCATTATTGATGCTAAAACAGCTGAAAATGCTGCGGGGATGATGGCCATGCAAACTGCAACAGACAATGCCAAGAAAGTCATTGATGAATTAACGATTCAATACAACCGTGCTCGTCAAGCAGCGATTACACAAGAAATTACCGAAATCGTTGCAGGTGCTAGCGCCCTTGAATAGTTGTCGGATACAATTTTTTATACAAAAACAGATGCTCGAAAGAGAACTTTTGAGCAGTAGAAATTACTTAGAATAGGAGAATGACATGAGTTTAGGCAAAATTTCTCAGGTCGTAGGTCCCGTCGTAGACGTTGCCTTTTCCGTTGGAGATAAACTTCCTGAGATCAATAATGCGCTTGTAGTCTATAAAAATGACCAACAAAAATCAAAAGTCGTTCTTGAAGTAGCTTTGGAACTTGGCGATGGGGTCGTACGGACCATCGCCATGGAATCAACCGATGGTTTAACACGTGGAATGGAAGTCTTGGACACAGGTCGTCCAATCTCTGTTCCTGTCGGAAAAGAAACCTTGGGACGTGTCTTCAATGTTCTTGGAGATACCATTGACTTGGATCAACCTTTTGCTGAGGATGCTCCTCGTGACTCCATCCACAAAAAAGCTCCATCCTTTGACGAGCTCTCTACTTCAGAAGAAATTCTTGAAACAGGGATCAAGGTCATTGACCTCTTAGCCCCTTATTTGAAAGGTGGGAAGGTCGGACTCTTCGGTGGTGCCGGAGTTGGGAAGACTGTCTTGATTCAAGAATTAATCCATAATATTGCCCAAGAACACGGTGGTATTTCTGTATTTACCGGTGTTGGGGAACGGACACGTGAAGGAAATGACCTTTACTGGGAAATGAAAGAATCTGGCGTTATTGAAAAAACAGCCATGGTCTTTGGACAAATGAATGAGCCACCTGGAGCACGGATGCGTGTTGCTTTGACTGGTTTGACCATTGCGGAATACTTCCGTGATGTCGAAGGTCAGGACGTTCTCTTGTTTATCGACAATATCTTCCGTTTCACCCAAGCCGGATCTGAAGTATCAGCCCTTTTGGGACGGATGCCTTCAGCCGTTGGTTACCAACCTACTTTGGCAACTGAAATGGGGCAATTGCAAGAACGGATTACGTCAACCAAGAAAGGTTCTGTTACATCCATCCAAGCCATCTATGTGCCAGCCGATGACTATACAGACCCAGCGCCAGCAACCGCCTTTGCCCACTTGGATTCAACCACCAACTTGGAACGTAAATTGGTACAATTGGGGATCTACCCTGCGGTGGATCCATTGGCATCAAGTTCACGTGCCCTTTCTCCAGAAATCGTAGGAGAAGAACACTATGCAGTCGCATCTGAGGTCAAACGCGTCCTTCAACGTTACCATGAATTGCAAGATATCATTGCGATCTTGGGGATGGATGAATTGTCTGACGAAGAAAAGACCTTGGTTGCTCGTGCTCGCCGGATCCAATTCTTCTTGTCACAAAACTTCAACGTTGCCGAACAATTTACCGGTCAACCTGGTTCATACGTACCTGTTGCAGAAACTGTTCGTGGTTTTAAAGAAATCTTGGACGGAAAATATGACCATCTTCCTGAAGATGCCTTCCGTGGTGTTGGATCGATCGAAGATGTGATTGCCAAAGCTGAAAAAATGGGATTCTAAGAAGAGGTGAAAGATGAGTCAAATGAACGTCCAAATCGTTACACCGGATGGACTGGTTTATGATCATCATGCCGCATTTGTATCTGTCAAGACAATTGATGGTGAATTAGGGATTTTACCTCATCATATCAATACCATTGCGGTTTTGGCTGTAGACCAAGTAAAGGTTCGTCGTGTCGACGATGACAAACATATTGATTGGATTGCAGTCAATGGTGGGATTATCGAAGTAGCTGATAATGTCATTACCATTGTTGCCGATTCTGCCGAACGTGCTCGAGATATTGACATTAGTCGTGCAGAACGTGCCAAACTGCGAGCTGAAAAAGCGATTGAAGAAGCCAAAGATCAGCATTCGGTTGATATGGAACGTCGTGCTAAAATTGCTCTTCAACGCGCCATTAACCGGATTAATGTCGGAAATCGTTTATAAGATATTCAAAATAAGGTGGAGGTATGTCCTCACCTTATTTTTGTTGGGAGAGAATCAAAAGAAGAAAGTACGGACCAAATATGGTATAATAGCTGTATGATTCAAATGATTTTTAATCTTTCAAGCCATCTATTGTTTATCTTTTTTGCCTATTACCTATTGATGAACCTGGTTCAATGGGAAAAGTTTTTAAAAGTAAGTGCTGAAAATGCGGTTAAAATCCGTTTTTTGATCTTGATGATCAGCGTCGGAATCGGCTATCTAGCCAGCTCATTTTTTATCAGTGTCTATGAGATGAGTCGACAGATTTTTATTGGCCAATTCTAGCCACATTTTATAAAAAATATGGTATGATAGAAAGCGTGACTTTAAGAAATTGGAGAACAATCCCGTATGGAAAAAATAATCGTTAATGGTGGTCATAATCGACTGGTTGGAACCGTCAAAATCGAAGGAGCAAAAAATGCTGTCCTTCCTCTTCTTGCTGCAACAGTTCTAGCAAGCGAGGGCGTGACAACCTTGAAAAATGTACCTGTTTTATCAGATGTCTTTACAATGAACAATGTTGTTCGTGGGTTGAATGCACAAGTAACCTTCAATGAAGAAGACAATACAGTTGTCGTAGATGCGCAAGCAAAATTATCAGAGGAAGCGCCTTATAAATATGTGAGTAAGATGCGGGCTTCTATCGTTGTCTTAGGTCCTGTCTTGGCACGCAATGGCCATGCCAAAGTTTCCATGCCTGGAGGATGTACGATCGGTAGTCGTCCGATTGACCTCCATCTCAAAGGTCTGGAAGCCATGGGAGCTGAAATTACCCAAACAGCCGGCTATATTGAAGCAAAAGCAGATCGTCTCAAAGGTGCACACGTCTATATGGACTTCCCATCAGTAGGTGCGACACAAAATATTATGATGGCCGCAACCTTGGCAGATGGAGTCACTGTGATTGAAAATGCAGCTCGGGAACCTGAAATTGTTGACCTAGCTCTCTTGCTGAATAAAATGGGGGCTAATGTTAAGGGAGCAGGAACTGAGACCTTGACCATCGTTGGTGTGGAGAGCTTGCACGGTGCAAACCACAATATTGTGCAAGACCGCATCGAGGCTGGAACCTTTATGATTGGGGCAGCCATGACTGGTGGAGATGTCTTAATCGAAGATGCCATTTGGGAACACAACCGTCCGCTTCTATCTAAGATGCAGGAGATGGGGGTAACGGTAACCGAAGAAGAAAATGGAATTCGGATTCAATCGGATATCAGTAAGCTCCGTCCAGTGACCGTTAAAACTCTTCCCTACCCAGGATTTCCAACCGATATGCAGGCTCAATTCACAGCCTTGATGGCCATGGCTAAAGGTGAGTCTACCATGATTGAAACGGTCTTTGAGAATCGCTTCCAGCATTTGGAAGAAATGCGTCGGATGGGCGTTCACTCGGATATTATGCGGGATACAGCTCGTATCGTTGGAGGGGAAAGCTTCCAAGGTGCAGAGGTTATGTCGACCGATTTACGAGCAAGTGCAACCTTGGTCTTGATGGGCTTGGTAGCAGAAGGAGAAACAAAGGTCAGCAAATTAAGTCACTTAGATCGTGGTTATTATCAATTCCATGAGAAATTGGTGGCACTAGGTGCAGACGTGAAACGTGTAGAGGAAGAAGACGATGAAAACTAATCTTCGCTATGTTGGAAAACAGCTAGGAATTGTCCTCCTGTTGGCTGTGATTGGCATCATCATTTTTGCAGTTGGTTTGGTCATTGGCTATGGAGTGATTGGAGATGGAAAAAATCCATGGTCCATTCTCTCTCCGGACACTTGGTCAGAGATCATTGGAAAGCTAACAGGCAAATAAGCTTTTAACTAAAATTGAGTAAAAAGGAGAGCAGCGAATCGAGTCAATGACCCATCTAGCGCTGCTCTTTTTTGGAGAGAGATATGGCAAAACAAACAGTAAGCAAACGAACCAAACAAACCCTAGCAGGTTTTGTAGTGGCAACGGCCCTAGCTATCGGGGGCTATTATTTTAATCAACCGACGGTAAAAGAAGCGACGGATCAGGTTGTTTCGGTGGTGACTAGTAGCCAACAAGAAACACCTAGTAAAGAGTTAGCTAGCTCTGTATTAACGAAATCTGCCCGTTCACAATTGGGGAATAACTTGGAATGGAATGGCGCTGGAGCCTTTGTAGTTAAGGGAAATCGCACAGATCTGGATGCTAGTGTGGCTAGTCAACCCTATGCGGATAACAAGACAAAAGAAGTCAATGGAAAGACCGTGCCGACGGTTGCGGACGCTATCATGACCAAGGCGACTCGCCAGTACAGAGATCGAGATGCAACAGGTAGTGGCCTAACCGATTGGAAACCAGCAGGCTGGCATCAGGTCCACAATCTATCCGGTGAGTATGACCATGCTGTGGATAGAGGTCATCTATTGGGTTACGCCTTGATCGGTAATCTCAAAGGTTTTGATGCTTCGACTAGCAATCCCAAAAATATCGCTGTGCAAACGGCTTGGTCCAATCAAGCCAATGACCCTCATTCCACTGGTCAAAACTACTACGAGACCCTGGTACGAAAAGCACTGGATAAGAACAAGCGGATCCGCTATCGGGTGACCTTGATCTACAACCAGCCAGAAGATTTGATTCCATTGGGGTCTCATATTGAAGCCAAATCGAGTGATGGGACACTTGAGTTCAATGTCTTTGTTCCCAATGTTCAAAGTGGAATGAGCCTGGATTACCAGACAGGAAAAGTAACCGTCCATCAATAAGCTGGAAAGCATAGCTATTTAAGTTATTTTTAAGTATGGAGTGGTATAATTGCATACCTTCTTTAAGAGAAAGGAGAATGTATGAGAACCATTTTTCGGTTTTTCAGAGGAATCCTTCGAATGGCTTGGAGTCTCTTTTGGGGATTTTTCTGGACCATTGCCATCAGTTTTCTCGTCCTAGTGGGGATCATCTATTTCACAGATTCTCCTAGTTCTGGTATGGATGGGGTTGGGCGAGCTGCCCAAAAGGTTGTCTATCAAGTCGGGAATTTATTTGGTGATCAGGGCTTTGCATCGCGCTTTGGAATGGCACCTAGCTCACAGACGACGCAGACGGATAATCATGAGCATAGTGGTGCTCGCTGGGAAAAAGCGGAGGCCACGGTCTACCTGGATCCCAATATCAGTCAAACTTTTGTAAAAGCCTATCGAGATGCCATTGAGGCTTGGAACCAAACAGGTGCCTTTACTTTCAAGCTGGTCACAAATGAAAAAGAGGCCAATGTGGTCTTGACCGAAATGGACAACGCATCCGTTTCTGCAGCAGGAGAGACTGCCTCTCAAACCAACCTCTTAACCAATCGGTTCACCCACATCACAGTTCGCCTCAATCGCCATTATCTGTTAAATTATGTCTATAACTATAGTTATGATCGGATTGTCAATACAGCTGAGCATGAGCTAGGCCATGCGATTGGGTTGGACCACACAGATGGAGAATCGGTTATGCAACCAGCTGGCTCTTTCTACAGTATCCAGGATTCAGATGTAGAAGCAGTCCGGCAATTATACAAGGAATAATGAGTTTTAAAATACTTGCTAAAAGTTCTGGGCCTCAAGGGGCTCGGAATTTTTTTGATGCTTCGTCTTCCCTTGTTTAATCCGTAAAAAGATAGTAAAATAGGAACATGATTATTTTACAAGCCAACAAAATTGAACGCTCTTTTGCAGGGGAGGTTCTTTTTGATAATATCAGCCTGCAAGTGGATGAACGGGACCGGATTGCCCTGGTCGGAAAGAACGGAGCCGGTAAGTCCACGCTCTTAAAAATCTTGGTGGGAGAAGAAGAGCCGACTTCTGGGGAAATCAATAAAAAACGGGACCTTTCTCTCTCTTATCTAGCCCAGGATAGCCGCTTTGAGTCGTCCAATACCATCTACGATGAAATGCTCCATGTCTTTGACTCTCTCCGTAAGACAGAGAAAACTTTACGGCAGATGGAGCAGGAGATGGGGGAAAAAACTGGGGCTGATTTGGAGAAACTCATGCAGGATTATGACCGGCTATCGGAAGAATTTCGTCAGGCTGGTGGCTTCACCTATGAGGCAGATATCCGCGCCATTTTAAACGGCTTCAAGTTTGATGAGTCCATGTGGCAGATGAAGATTGAAGAGTTATCTGGTGGGCAAAATACCCGTCTGGCCCTAGCCAAGATGCTCTTGGAGAAGCCAAATCTTTTGGTACTGGACGAGCCGACCAATCACTTGGATATTGAGACCATTGCCTGGTTGGAAAATTACTTGGTCAATTATAGCGGAGCCCTTCTCATTGTCAGCCACGACCGGTATTTCTTAGACAAGGTCGCAACCATTACTTTGGACTTGACCAAGCATTCCTTGGACCGTTATGTCGGCAATTACTCCAGCTTTGTCGAGCAAAAAGAACAAAAATTGCTGACCGAAGCCAAGAACTACGAGAAGCAACAAAAAGAAATAGCTGCTCTGGAAGACTTTGTCAACCGTAATTTGGTGAGGGCGTCGACCACCAAGCGGGCTCAGTCTCGTCGCAAGCAGTTGGAAAAAATGGAGCGCCTAGACAAGCCCGAAGCTGGGACCAAGTCTGCCCATATGACCTTCCATTCTGATAAGACGTCGGGAAATGTCGTTTTGACAGTAGAAGAGGCAGCCGTTGGCTATGATGATCAAATCCTGTCTGAGCCGATCAATCTGGATATCCGTAAGATGAATGCGGTCGCTATTGTGGGACCCAATGGGATCGGGAAATCTACTCTTATCAAGTCTATTGTCGGGCAGATTCCTTTCATCAAGGGGGCAGCTCGTTTTGGGGCCAATGTCGAGGTGGGCTACTATGACCAGACCCAAAGTAAACTAACCCCTCACAATAGTGTCTTGGATGAGCTCTGGAATGACTTTAAATTGACACCAGAAGTAGAAATTCGCAATCGCCTAGGAGCCTTCCTTTTCTCAGGGGACGATGTCAAGAAAACCGTTGGCATGCTGTCAGGTGGAGAGCGGGCCCGCTTGCTATTGGCCAAGCTTTCCATGGAAAATAACAACTTCTTGATTCTCGATGAGCCGACCAACCACTTGGACATCGATAGCAAGGAAGTACTGGAAAATGCCTTGATTGATTTTGATGGGACCCTGCTCTTTGTCAGCCACGACCGCTACTTTATCAATCGGGTGGCTACACAGGTCTTGGAACTCTCAGAAGAGGGCTCGACCCTTTATCTGGGAGACTATGATTATTATCTGGAGAAGAAAGCAGAGTTAGAGGCCCTTGCTGCAGCGCAAGCAGAAGCTGTGCCCGCTTCTTCAACGGAAGAAGTCACCAGCAATAACTATCACTTGCAAAAGCAAAACCAAAAGGAACTCCGCAAAATCACCCGTCGCATTGAGCAATTGGAAGCAGAGATGGAAGAGCTGGATCAGAAAATCCAAGACATCACCGAAACCATGCATAGCACCAATGATGCAGCCGACTTAGTTCAACTCCAGAGTGACTTGGACCAACTGACTGTCCAGCAGGAAGCGGTCATGGAAGAGTGGGCAGAACTGTCAGAGCAGGTGGAATAAATGGAAGATTTAGGCAAAGTTTTTCGTGAATTTCGAATCAGTAAAAATTATTCATTGAAAGAAGCTGTAGGCCACCAATGAAACCGGCGAACTCATGGAGAGTCAGCAGCAAATCGACCAGCTGACCGCCATCCAAGAAGAAGCCATGATAGAATGGGAAGAACTAGCGGAGAAAGTGTAGTTTTCTAATTTGCCTAAGGAGAACATTGTGATGACTGAAAATGATTGGTTTATGAAGCAGATTAAAGGTGTAGCCGATATTATTGGTACAACTTTGCGCCTGCAGATTCAGAATTTAGATTTGGGGCAGTATGAGGATGAGGAAGGAAAACTCATCAACGGGAATCACTATCTTCAGCAAGTTTTAGAAGAGCAGCGCTTTGCGGAGGCCATTTCTTTTGTTGAAGAGCAGATGAAACGCCTACCTCTTCATCAGTACGATCTATTGGTTGATTGGCTGATTTCTTACTTAAGACAATTAGATTTTTCCGTTAAAGAAGAACATGGATTCTACGAAGGATACTTGCAAGAGTTAGAAAGGTACTTAAAGGAATTTAAGTGGTAATCAAATGGAAGATTTAGGCAAAGTTTTTCGTGAATTTCGAATCAGTAAAAATTATTCGTTAAAAGAAGCTGCAGGAGAAGCTTGCTCGACCTCCCAGTTATCCCGTTTTGAATTGGGGGAGTCGGATCTGGCTACGTCGCGCTTCTTTGAGATATTAGACAATATCCATGTGACTGTTGAGAATTTTATGGATAAGGCCAGAAATTTCCAACACCATGAGCATGTGGCCTTGATGGCTCAGATTATTCCGCTTTACTATGCAAATGATATTGCGGGTTTTCAAAGGCTTCAAGAGGAGGAACTTGAAAAAGCTAAGAGTTCGACCAATCCCCTCTATTTTGAATTGAACTGGATCCTGCTACAAGGCTTGATTTGCCAGAGAGATGCCAGCTACACGATGAAGCAGAGTGATCTGGACAAGGTGGCGGACTATCTCTTTCAGACAGAAGAATGGACCATGTATGAGTTGATCCTCTTTGGCAATCTTTATAGCTTTTATGATGTGGATTATGTCACTCGGCTTGGTAGAGAAGTGATGGAGCGGGAAGATTTCTACAAGGAAATTGGTCGCCATCGAAAACTGGTCTTGATTCTAGCTCTGAATTGTTACCAGCATTGTTTAGAACACTGTTCTTTTGAAAGTGCTAGTTATTTTGAAGCCTATGTGGAAAAGATTATCGGCAAGAGCATCAAACTCTACGAGCGCAATGTCTTTCATTACCTCAAGGGATTTGCCCTCTATCAGAAGGGAGAAACAAATGAAGGATGTCAGCAAATGCAAGAGGCTATGCATATTTTTGATGTGCTAGGTCTTCCAGAGCAGGTAGCTTACTATCAAGAACACTTTGATAAATTTGTAATAGATGAATGTTCCTAAATAGGAGAGAGATAAAGGAGATTTTATGAACCGACATGCGGTCCAATTAATTAGTCGTGGAGCGATTACCAAAATTGGAAATATGCTCTATGATTATGGGAATAGTGTCTGGCTGGCCTCAATGGGGACCATAGGAAAGACGGTATTAGGAATCTATCAAATTTCTGAGTTAGTGACAGGGCTCCTCGTGAATCCTTTTGGAGGGGTGATTTCAGACCGTTTTTCTCGTCGCAAGATTTTGATGACGACCGACTTGGTTTGTGGTCTCCTGTGTTTGGCGATTTCTTTTATCAGAAATGATCGTTGGATGATTGCGGCTCTGATTGTTGCCAATATTGTTCAGGCCATTGCCTTTGGTTTTTCTCGACCTGCCAATAAAGCCATTATTACAGAAGTTGTGGAGAAAGAAGAGATTGTAACCTATAATGCGCACTTGGAGCTGGTCTTACAAGTTGTTAGTGTCAGTTCTCCCGTGTTTTCTTTCCTAGTTCTACAATTTGCCAGTCTCCATGCGACTCTCTTACTAGATGCCCTGACCTTTTTCATTGCCTTTGTCCTAGTGGCATTCCTTCCGAAAGAAGAAGCAAAGGTTCAAGAAAAGAAACAGTTTACGGGGAAAGATATTTTTTCGGATATCAAGGAGGGGTTAGACTATATCTGGCATCAGAAAGACATTTTCTTTCTCTTGTTGGTGGCTTCCGGTGTTAATTTCTTTTTTGCGGCTTTTGAGTTTTTACTTCCATTTTCCAATCGACTCTACGGGGGCAAGGGGGCTTATGCGACCATCTTAACCTTGGGAGCTATTGGATCTATTCTAGGAGCACTTGTTGCCAATAAAATGACATCAAGTATGAAAATTCTCCTGTTTTTACTGCTCATGGCAGGTGTAGGAGTGTTCATGATGGGCTTGCCTCTTCCAACTTATCTTTCCTTTTCAGGAAATCTGGTCTGTGAATTTTTTGTGACCATTTTCGACATCCACGTTTTTACTCAAGTGCAAACCAAGGTGGAAGATGATTATCTGGGGAGAGTCTTGAGTACGATTTATACTTTGGCTGTTCTCTTTATGCCCATCGCCAAAGGTTTGATGACTTGGTTGCCAAGTGTCCGAGTAGAATCCTTTCTCCTGATTGGAGCTGGAGTTATTCTCTTTTCACTCTTGGCTCAGCTAGTAGCTAAGCAGCTTCAATCAAAAGAACAGTAGGTATCCTTTTATAAAATTGTAATTTATTAATTTTCCCAAATAAGGGACAAAATGAAAACCTCTTTCATGAACTGATACAATAGTTTCAGAAAATGAAGGAGGTTTTTTATGAATCGACATGCAGTCCAATTAATTGCTCGTGGGGCGATCAATCGAATGGGAAATATGCTCTATGATTATGGGAACAGTGTCTGGCTGGCCTCAATGGGGACTGTGGGAAAGACGGTGTTGGGGATCTATCAGATTTCTGAACTCGTCACCTCCATTCTAGTTAATCCATTTGGTGGCGTGATCTCAGACCGGTTTTCCCGTCGCAAGATTTTGATGATGACCGACTTGGTTTGTGGTCTCCTTTGTTTGGGCATTTCTTTTATCAGGAACGATCGTTGGATGATTGCGGCCCTGATTGTTGCCAATATTGTTCAGGCCATTGCCTTTGCATTTTCTCGTACAGCCAACAAAGCCATTATCACTGAGGTTGTAGAGAAGGACGAGATTGTGACCTATAATGCCCACTTGGAGTTGGTCTTACAAGTGGTGGGTGTTAGCTCTCCTGTGCTCTCTTTCCTTGTTTTACAATTTGCCAGTCTCCATGTGACCCTCTTACTGGATGCGCTGACCTTTTTCATCGCCTTTGTCCTAGTGGCATTCCTTCCGAAAGAAGAAGCCAAAGTTCAAGAAAAGAAACGGTTCACAGGAAAAGATATTTTTTCGGATATCAAGGATGGACTGCACTATATCTGGCATCAGAAAGAGATTTTCTTCCTCCTCTTGGTGGCTTCCAGCGTCAATTTCTTTTTTGCAGCCTTTGAATTTTTACTTCCCTTTTCCAATCGACTTTACGGGGTCAAGGGGGCTTATGCGACCATCTTAACCTTGGGGGCTATCGGTTCCATCATCGGAGCCTTGATTGCTAATAAATTTAAGTCAAGCATGGAGATGCTTCTCTTCTTATTGATTTTAACAGGAGTGGGAGTGTTCATGATGGGCTTGCCTCTTCCTCACCTTCTTTCCTATTCTGGAAATTTGGTCTGTGAACTCTTTATGACGATTTTTAATATTCACTTTTTTACCCAAGTGCAAACCAAGGTGGAAGGAGACTACCTGGGCAGGGTCTTAAGCACCATTTTTACCTTGGCCATTCTCTTTATGCCTGTGGCTAAAGGCTTGATGACCTGGTTACCAAGCGTCCGAGTAGAATCCTTTCTCCTGATCGGAGCTGGTGTCATTCTCTTTTCACTCTTAGCTCAAGTAGTCGCCAAGCACCTACAAGCAAAAAATCATTAGAACAACATGAAAAAAGCACCGAATGGTGCTTTTTTAGTTGTTATTTTTTTCTTCTATTTTAACTTCTTTCTTTTCTTCCTCCAGTTGCTTTTGAGTGCTCTTGAGTTCTTTTTTTAGGGAGAAGCCCTTTGAAAAATTAACCAAGGTCATGACAAATGCACCCAAGAGGACACAGAGCAAGATCAGAATGATCAAGGGCAATTTAAATTGGACCAAGAGGAAATTCACAGTGACTGATTGCATGTTTGCAAGGGAAATACCAGCAATCAATAAAATTAAAAGTAATAAAGCAATGTAGTGTAGATTATTTTTGTTCATCATTATCTCCTTATTGTTCAGTCGGTGCCTTGCTTTTCACATCAGCGTATTCTTCCGGCTGCTCTAGGCTTAGAATCTCCTCATAAGCCGGTAGGGAAAGGTCCGTGCCATATTTATTTTTTAAGGCAGTGCTCACCAAGCGATAGGCCAAATTGGCATTTCGGGACAAGATAGGACCGTGGAAGTAGCTGCCAAAGACGTTCTTGTAATGAACCCCTTCGCACCCATCTTCTTTGTTGTTCCCATTTCCATAGACGACCTTACCCAGCGGTTTTTCATCCTCAGCCAAGAAGGTCCGACCTTGGTGGTTTTCAAAACCATAATAGGTTTCGTTAAATTCTTCGTTATGGATTTTGATATCACCGATATAGCGGTTGTTGACTTGGTTGAGCGTATAGTGGCCCATAATACCGAGTCCTTCAATGCGTTTGCCAGAAGCTTCAATGTAGTACTGACCCAGAAGCTGAAAGCCACCACAGATAGCAAGGACCACACCATCGTCATGAATGAAGCGTTCAAGATCTTCTTTTTTATCTGGTAGATCTTCTGATACAATGGTCTGTTCGTAGTCTTGGCCGCCACCGAAAAAGGCGATATCATAGGCATCAGGGTCGAACCGGTCTTTGAGAGAGACGATATCCACTGTGACATGGGCTCCAAGTTTTTCAGCAACGTACTTGAGCATGAGGATATTTCCATTGTCTCCGTAGGTATTCATTAAGTTGCCGTAGAGATGGGCAATGCGCAGGCTGTATGGATACTGTGCCTGATCAGAAGATTCTAGAGAAGTATAAGTCATTAGTGCATCTCCTTTTCAATCAGGTGTTCTTGGGCCAAGAGTTCACGGAATTCAAGCATGGCCGTATAAGTGGCTAAGATATAGGCGTGAGGGGTTTCCTGTTGCTGGATGCGTTGGAAGACCTCTTTTAATTCAGCCATTTCTGTGATCTTTTCAGCCGGATATCCAGTGACCCGAAGTCGCCGAGCAATCTCAGAGTGGCGCACCCCACCAGCATTGATTTCTGGAATATCCATCTGGGTGATTTGCTCAAAGTCCGCATCCCAAATCCAGCTGGTGTCGATTCCATCCGCATAATTCGCATTGAGGAGGACTGATAAGCTAAAGGAATAAGGAGCTAGTTTGATCATTTCAATAGCTTGGGTCGCACCAACTGGATTCTTAATCAAAACCAAGGTACATTCCTTATCCCCAATCTTAAAGGTTTCCTGACGACCAAAGACAGCGCGACTGCGATCAAATCCTTGCTTAATCACTTCAGGTTGAACTCCAAAGAATCCAGCAACGGAAACAGCAGCTAAGGCATTGTAGATGTTGTAAAGACCGCCGATATTGATGTGGTAGTCTTGGCCTTGAATCCGGAATTGGGAAGAGCGCTGGGTTAATGAGAGGAGGTCTGATACGGCATAAGTCAGAGGAGGCCTGTGGAAACCACAGTGCTCACAGATATAATCTCCAAGATTTGCATAGGTATTGAGCTTGTACTTGAGGATGTTGTGGCAATGCGGGCAGAGGATTCCTTCCGTATTGTAATGAGCTAGTTGTGGCTCTGATTTGTCTGTATTAAATCCATAATATTGGATCGGATTGGACAAGGTCTGACTATTAAAGAGCGGACTATCTCCATTTAACAGAACCGTCGCAGTTGGGACCTTGTGAATGGCATCTAAAATCATTTGGTAGGTCGTGTAGATCTCCCCATAGCGGTCCATCTGGTCCCGGAAAATATTAGTGACCACAAAAAGGCTGGGCTTAATATAATCACAAATCCGAGAGAGGCTGGCCTCGTCAATTTCAAGTACCGCAATCGGTCGATTTGATTTCGAATGCTTAGCCCGTAAGAAGGTCGTTGTAATCCCAGAGATCATATTGGCCCCACTTGGATTGGTCAAAATAGGTCCAAAAGCTTCTTGGAGAATACCTACTGTTAGCGCAGTGGTCAGGGTTTTTCCATTTGTCCCTGTAATCACAACAATCTCATAGTTTTTTGCCAGTTGACTGAGAATATCTTTATCAAATTTGAGGGCTACTTTACCTGGTAGGGTTGATCCCCGCCCCATCTTTTCTAGAATAGAGCCGGAAAGCTTTCCTGCCAGAAGGCCCAAGGTTGTATTTATCTTCATAAATCATATTTTATCATAAAAAGCATCAGAAGGTTACAGAAAAATCTGTTGAAACGTGTTATAATAAGATGATGTCTTTTAGAGAAGTGGTAGGTATGAGAATATGAATATTCAACAGTTTTCAAATCCACAATTTTGGACCAGTTTGTTCCCGAATTGGTGGAGTGTTATTATCAATATCATCGATATTGCCCTGGTGGCTTGGTTGTTGTATTTTTTAATCAAGGCCATCGTCGGGACCAAGATCATGATTTTGGTGCGTGGAGTTATTATCTTTTTCTTGGCTCAATTTTTAGCCAATTTTTTGGGTTTAACGACTATTTCTTGGCTGATCAATCAAGTGATTACCTATGGGGTTATCGCCCTGGTTGTGATTTTCTCCCCTGAAATTCGGATTGGCTTAGAGCGTTTAGGTCGGGCGACAGAATTTTTTACGACGAGTGAAGTCAGTCAGGAAGAGAAAATGGTACAGGCCTATGTTAAGGCAGTAGCTTATATGAGCCCACGTAAGATTGGTGCTTTGGTAGCTATTCAAGGGGCCAGAACCCTTCAGGAATACATTTCCACAGGGATTCCACTAGATGCGGAAATTTCAGGAGAATTGCTGATTAATATCTTCATTCCAAATACTCCTCTGCACGATGGGGCGGTCATTGTTCGCAATGATAAAATCGCTGTTTCTTGTGCCTACCTGCCCTTGACAGAAAACACTGGAATTTCAAAAGAGTTCGGAACGCGTCACCGCGCAGCCATTGGTTTGTCTGAAGTTTCGGATGCCTTTACCTTTGTGGTATCAGAAGAAACGGGCGGGATCTCTGTGACCTATAATGGAACTTTCCGACACGATTTAACCTTAGAAGAGTTCGAGGCAGAATTGAGAGCCTTCTTGGTTCCTGAAGAGAATAAAACGATTAGTTGGAAAGAGCGTCTTTTTGGGAGGGTAACAAAATGAGATCGAAAAAAGAATTTCTTTATGTTTTCGCCTCCGTCTTATTGTCCTTTATCTTGTTTATCAATGCGTCATCCTTTAATTTTCAAAATAATAGCAGCGCTAGACAAGTGAGTTCAGAGACCTACACCAATACCTTGACCAATATTCCAATTGATACCAAGTACAATGACAAGAAATATTTTGTCAGTGGTTTGACATCCGAGGTAACGGTCTTTCTAAAGGGTTCAAACCGGGTTGCTCTTGCTAGTGAGATGCAACCGGGCACTCGGAAGTTTCGTGTGGTAGCAGATCTTCGTAAGGCCAAGGAAGGCACCGTAGAAGTTCCGTTGATTGTAGAAGATCTTCCGTCTGGTTTGACAGCAACCGTAGAACCTCAGAAAGTTTCTGTAAAAATCGGGAAGAAAGCGAAAAAATCGTTTGCGGTCAGGGCCACGATCCCGGACAATCAAATTGTGGATGGAATAACGGTATCGGATATTACTCTTGAAACCACCAAGGTAGAAGTGACCAGCGATCAAGAAACCTTGAGTCGCATTGATCATGTCGAAGCTGTCTTCCCATCCAGTGAGATCATCAGTGGAAATTATAGTGGAACTCTTTCATTAAATCCGGTAGATGCTCAAGGAGATGGTCTACCAGGTCTGGTAAATCCGAGTGAAACACGGATTAAAGTAACCACAAAGACTAGCTCGTCTACGTCAAGCTCTAGCAGTTCGTCGTCGACCTCTTCCAGTTCAAGTAATTAGAAAGTAAAAAAGGTAATGAAGAATGGGTAAATATTTTGGAACGGACGGTGTCCGTGGAGAAGCAAATGTAGAATTAACGCCAGAATTGGCTTTTAAACTAGGCCGTTTCGGTGGCTATGTGTTGAGTCAACATGAAGAAGAAACACCCTTGGTATTTGTTGGGCGTGATACGCGTATTTCTGGTGAAATGTTGGAGCATGCCTTAATTGCTGGTCTCTTATCTGTTGGGATTCGCGTCTACAAGTTGGGTGTGATTGCAACACCAGGTGTCGCTTATCTAGTTCGTACGGAAAAAGCCAGCGCCGGAGTGATGATTTCTGCTAGCCACAATCCAGCCTTGGATAATGGCATCAAATTCTTTGGTGGTGATGGCTTCAAATTGGATGACGATCGCGAGCTTGAAATTGAAGCCTTGCTTGATGCAGATGAAGATATGCTTCCACGTCCGAGTGCCCAAGGTTTAGGAACAGTCATGGAATATCCGGAAGGCTTGCGTAAGTATCAAGAATTCCTTGTATCGACAGGCGTCCAACTCGAGGGCATGCACGTAGTCTTAGATACAGCAAATGGTGCAGCCTCTACTAGTGCCCGTCAAATCTTTGCAGACTTGGGAGCTCAATTGACCGTCATCGGTGAAAACCCAGATGGTTTGAACATCAATGATGGGGTTGGTTCTACTCACCCAGAGCATTTGCAAGAGAAAGTCAAAGAAGTAGGTGCAGCGATTGGTCTTGCCTTTGACGGAGACAGCGATCGCTTGATTGCTGTGGATGAAAATGGAGAGATCGTAGACGGCGATAAGATCATGTACATCATCGGTTCTTATCTTTCAAGCAAGGGCTTGCTCGAAAAAAATACGATCGTCACAACCGTCATGTCCAATCTCGGCTTCCACAAGGCATTAGATGCGAAGGGAATTCAAAAAGAAATCACAGCTGTTGGAGACCGTTATGTGGTCGAAGAAATGCGCAAATCAGGATACAATCTTGGTGGTGAACAATCTGGTCACGTAGTCATCATGGATTACAACACAACAGGTGATGGTCAATTAACAGGCGTTCAATTGACAAAAATCATGCAAGAAACCGGCAAGAAATTATCTGAATTGGCTGCTGAAGTAACCATTTATCCACAAAAACTGGTCAATATCCGGGTTGAAAATAGCATGAAAGACAAGGCGATGGAAGTACCCGCTATCCGTGAAATCATTGAAAAAATGGAAGCGGAAATGGCAGGAAATGGCCGCATCCTCGTGCGTCCAAGTGGAACTGAACCCCTCCTTCGTGTGATGGCAGAAGCTCCAACCCATGAAGAAGTGGACTACTATGTAGATACTATTGCTGCAGTTGTTCAAGCAGAAATCGGACTTTAACCTTGTAAAAAACATGGCTCGCAAATAGGCGAGCAGAGGAGGTATATATGAAACAGGTTCGTCAAATTGTATGGGCACTTACCTTAGTGCTAACGATTCTATTCACAGTTGGTTTGACTAAAACAATTCATGCTGCAGAAGTCTCATCATATACACAGACAGCACGTCTAACGAAAGATGGTAACACGCTAACAAATGGGAGCAAGGTGTTGACAAATGAAAAATTGTCAGCAAGTATTTATTTAGCCTTTCCAGATTCGCAAACTATTCAAACTGGTGATACCTTAACTCTTAGTTTGCCAAAAGAATTAGCCCTCTACACAGCACTGGAATTCAATGTTCTTGAGGAAGGTCAATCAAATGGTCAGACGGTGGGGAAAGCTGTCGTTGATACAGCTAAGAAAACAGTGACCGTTACCTTTAATGATTATTTCGCATCTCATCCACTCAACAAACGAGTTGCTCTTCATTTTGATGTAAAAGTCGATTCAGAAGTAGTTACAAAAACATCTCCAATCCAGTTTAAACTAGGAAATACAGATTTTTCATTGAATTATGAAAAAACAGCTGGAGAAGCTGGAGACTATGAGATGAAATACGGTTACCAAGATAAGTCTGATCCAACCATTATCAAATGGCGGATTCTCTTAAATGCTCGCCAAGATATGCTTCGTGGAATGGTCATTAAAGACCAATTCGGAGATGGTTTAACATTGGTTGAAGGTAGCTTACGCGCTGTTCGTTATGCTCCTGTACAAGGTGGGATTAAGAACGAAGCTCAGATATTAAGTCTCCCAGTTCTGGATAACTTTACTAAAAAAGCTGTTTTCAATAAGAATGCAGATGGAAAGACCACTGGTTTTACAATTGAATTTGGTGATAACTACAATTGGCCAATGTATATTGAATATTCTACGAAAGTGGCACCTGGAACGAAAGTAGGCGATATTGTCCATAATACATTAACATGGAAGGCAACCAATTTCCCAGCACCGCGTAGTTTAACCCGTGAAGTGCGATTGGAAACAGGATCTGGCGAAGGATTGGGTGAGAAAGAACAAACGCCACCGACACCTAGCTCAACCTCCTCATCAAGTTCTAGTTCTTCATCAAGCTCATCATCTTCAACGAGTTCTAGTTCTTCATCAAGTTCATCATCTTCAACGAGTTCTGGTTCTTCATCAAGTTCATCATCTTCAACGAGTTCCAGTTCTACATCGAACTCAACATCCACATCAAGTTCTTCATCGAAATCATCTTCATCTTCTGTTAAAGAAGAAGCCCCAAAACCTGGTAAGAAAAAAGTTCTTCCAAGTACAGGTGAAAAGATGACACCGGTAGTTCTTGTCATGGGTGTCTTCCTAGCAATTCTATCGGTTGGTATTTTACGTGTAAGAAAAGATTCCTAAATCTATTCATAAAAGATCAGACCTTTGTCTGGTCTTTTTGTGTAGACTCGATTTGAAAAATCCCCTATTTCGTGGTAAAATAGGGCTAATGAATTTATAGTAATCGAGGTATTAGAAGTGGCTTTTGGAGATAACGGAAAACGTAAAAAAACACCATTTGAAATGATCACGATGGTCGTCATTGTGATTATGTTGATTGTAACGGTTGGTGCAATCTTTGCAACCGCAATTGGTGCTCTTTCTTACTAAGACGCACGCAGAAATAAAGGAAATCATCTATTTATGAGTATGTTTTTAGATACAGCCAAGATTAAGGTCAAGGCTGGAAATGGCGGCGATGGCATGGTGGCTTTTCGTCGCGAAAAATATGTCCCTAATGGCGGACCTTGGGGTGGTGATGGAGGTCGTGGTGGCAATGTCATCTTTGTAGTAGACGAAGGCTTGCGTACCTTGATGGACTTCCGTTATAACCGACATTTCAAAGCCCAAAATGGGGAAAAAGGAATGACCAAAGGGATGCACGGACGGGGAGCAGAAGATCTCTATGTTCGGGTTCCTCAAGGAACGACCGTCCGAGATGCTGAGACGGGCAAGGTCATTACGGACCTAGTTGAAAATGGACAAGAGTACATTGTCGCCCACGGTGGCCGTGGCGGACGTGGAAACATTCGTTTTGCCACTCCTAAAAATCCAGCCCCAGAGATTTCTGAGAATGGGGAACCTGGTCAGGAACGCGAACTCGAATTAGAACTCAAGGTCTTGGCAGACGTTGGTTTGGTTGGCTTCCCATCAGTAGGGAAATCAACTCTTCTCAGTGTCATCACTTCAGCCAAACCAAAGATTGGGGCTTATCATTTTACAACCATCGTGCCAAACTTGGGCATGGTTCGGACACCGTCAGGTGAATCTTTTGCTGTCGCAGACCTTCCTGGATTGATTGAAGGAGCTAGCCAAGGGGTCGGACTCGGAACCCAGTTCCTTCGTCACATCGAGCGCACCCGGGTTATCCTGCATGTTATTGATATGTCAGCGAGCGAAGGACGCGACCCTTATGAAGATTATGTTCAAATCAATAAAGAGCTTGAAACCTATAATCTTCGTTTGATGGAACGTCCTCAGATTATCGTGGCAAATAAGATGGATATGCCAGAGAGCCAAGAAAACTTGAAAGAGTTCAAGAAGAAATTGGCAGCCAATTACGATGAGTTTGATGAACTGCCACAGATCTTCCCGATCTCTAGTTTGGCGCATCAAGGTTTGGACAACTTGTTAGAAGCAACAGCAGAATTGTTAGACAAAACGCCAGAATTCCTCTTGTATTCAGAAGACGAAATGGCCCAAGAAGAAGTCTACTATGGCTTTGATGAAGACCAGCCAGCCTTTGACATCAGTCGGGATGACGATGCCGCTTGGGTCTTGTCTGGTGAAAAACTTGAAAAACTCTTTAATATGACCAATTTCGATCGGGATGAAGCGGTCATGAAATTTGCTCGTCAATTGCGTGGAATGGGTGTTGATGAAGCTCTTCGTGCACGTGGGGCAAAAGATGGCGATATCGTCCGGATCGGTAAATTTGAATTTGAGTTTGTAGATTAAGGGTGGTCCCGAGCGGATCAAGGATTCCAAATAAGAAATGAGGCTTTTTCAGTGGGAGATAAACCAATATCTTTTCGAGATGAAAATGGAAATTTTGTTTCAGCAGCCGATGTTTGGAATGCTGAAAAACTAGAAGAACTCTTTAATACGCTAAATCCTAAGCGCAAATTGCGCTTACAAAGGGAAAAATTAGCAAAAGAAAATCAGCAGAAGTAAATAGACTTGGAGAATACTATGGCAAAAACAATTCATACAGATAAAGCACCTGCAGCAATTGGACCTTATGTTCAAGGGAAAATCGTAGGGAATCTTCTCTTTGCAAGTGGACAAGTTCCCTTGTCACCTGAAACAGGTGAAATCATTGGAGAAACCATCCAAGAACAAACAGAGCAAGTCTTAAAGAACATTGGGGCTATTTTGGAAGAGGCAGGGACAGACTTTGACCACGTGGTGAAAACCACTTGTTTCTTAAGTGATATGAATGACTTTGTACCTTTTAATGAGGTCTATAAAACAGTCTTTACTACAGAGTTTCCAGCTCGATCTGCTGTTGAAGTAGCACGCCTGCCACGTGATGTGAAGGTTGAAATTGAAGTTATTGCGGAAATCAAAGCCAAATAACCATTCAAAGACAAAAAGACAGGGTGGAGAGCAGGAAACTGTAGGCCACTCTGTTTTATTTATGGGAGGAGAAAATGACAGAAAGTAAGATTCAACTGGTCATGGTAACAGGGATGAGCGGTGCGGGTAAGACCGTTGCCATCCAATCGTTTGAGGATTTGGGTTACTTTACCATCGATAATATGCCACCGGCGCTCTTGCTGAAATTTATTGAGCTCATGCGCCACAGCCCAGATAACAATAAATTAGCCGTTGTTGTGGACATGCGGAGCCGTTCTTTTTTCAATGAAATTCGCACCATTTTGGATGAATTGGACAATCAAGAAGACCTGGATTTCAAAGTCTTGTTCTTGGATGCCACTGACAGTGAGTTGGTAGCACGATACAAGGAAACCCGTCGTAGCCATCCATTAGCGGCAGATGGCCGTGTCTTAGATGGGATTACCCTAGAGCGCGAACTCTTGTCCCCTTTAAAAAATATCAGTCAAAATGTAGTGGATACGACTGAGTTGACACCTCGTAATTTGAGAAAAACGATCGCAGAACAATTTGCCAGTCAAGATAATCAGCCAGATTTTCGGGTTGAGGTCATGTCATTTGGGTTTAAATATGGCCTTCCGATCGATGCTGACCTTGTCTTTGACGTGCGTTTCCTTCCAAATCCCTACTACAAATTGGAACTTCGGAATTTAACCGGTCAAGATCCAGCTGTCTATGATTACGTCATGGATCACCCTGAATCAGAGGACTTTTATCGTCACCTCCATGACTTGATCGTTCCTATTTTACCGTCTTATAAACGGGAGGGTAAATCCGTTCTCACCATTGCTATGGGATGTACCGGTGGGCAACACCGTTCAGTAGCCTTTGCAGAGCGCTTAGCGCATGATTTAGAAAAAAATTGGCAGGTCAATTGCAGTCATAGAGATAAGGACAGACGGAAAGAAACGGTGAATCGCTCATGAGAAAACCTAAAGTAACCGTTATTGGAGGAGGAACAGGGATTTCTGTTATCCTCGATAGTCTGAGAAAGAAACCGGTCGATATTACTGCCATCGTAACCGTTGCAGATGATGGCGGGAGTTCAGGTGAATTGCGGAAGAACATCCAAAAATTGACACCACCTGGAGATCTTCGAAATGTGCTGGTTGCCATGTCAGATATGCCTCGTTTTTATGAGAAGGTCTTTCAATACCGCTTTGCAGACGATGATGGCCCTTTGGCCGGACACCCTTTGGGAAACTTGATCATTGCAGGGATTTCAGAGATGCAAGGCTCGACCTATAATGCCATGCAGTTGTTAACCAAATTCTTTCATACGACCGGCAAGATCTATCCTTCCAGTGACAGTCCCTTGACCCTTCATGCCGTTTTTCAAGATGGAAAAGAAGTGGTAGGAGAAAGCCACATTGCCAAATACACCGGCATGATTGATCATGTTTATGTGACCAATACCTTTGATCAAGAGCGCCCAAAAGCTAGTAAGAAAGTGGTGGAAGCTATTCTTGAAAGTGATATGGTTGTCTTGGGTCCTGGTTCGCTTTTTACCTCGATCCTTCCTAATTTGATGATCGATGAGATTGGGAAAGCCATCCTTGAAACCAAGGCTCAGGTAGCCTATGTTTGTAACATCATGACCCAAAGAGGTGAAACCGAGCATTTCACAGACAGTGACCACGTTGCCGTTCTTCATAAACATTTGGGAGAGAAGTTCATCGATACTGTCCTTGTCAATATCAATCAGGTTCCCGCAGCTTACATGAACAGTAATAAATTTGATGAATACTTGGTGCAGGTAGAGCACGATTTCAAGGGGCTGCACTCGCAAGTTCCCCAAGTGATTTCTTCTGATTTCTTGAAGCTGGTCAATGGAGGAGCCTTTCATGATGGCGAAAAAGTAGTCGAAGAGCTGATGCAGATCGTGCAGGTGAGAAAATGAGTTTTACGGTTCGTGTCAAAGAAGAATTATTGTCTCTCAAGCGATTTGAAAAGAGTGAATTGGCTGCCATTATCAAGATGTCTGGAAGTCTGGGGATTTCAATGGGGGGCTTGACGCTCTCGGTGACAACAGAAAATGCCAAGATCGCTCGCCATATCTATGAATTGTTGCATCATTTTTATGAGGCCAAATCGGATATTCGCCACCACCAAAAAACCAATTTGAAAAAAAATCGTGTTTACACAGTATTCTTGGATGAAAAGGTGGAAGAGATTCTTGCTGACTTGCATTTGGCAGATGCCTTTTTTGGGATTGAGACAGGCATTGATGCCAGTGTTTTAGAAGATGAAGTAGCCAGTCGTGCTTATCTTCGGGGGGCTTTTCTGTCGAGTGGTTCCATCAAGGATCCTGAAAAAGGGAAGTACCAGTTGGAAATTCATTCTGTTTATACAGACCACGCGGAAGGAATTGCCCTTCTCATGCAAGGATTTTTACTAGATGCGAAAACCATCGAGCGGAAAAAAGGAGTGGTGACCTATCTGCAACGAGCGGAAGATATTATTGATTTTCTAATTGTGGTAGAGGCCATGCAAGCCATGCAGGAATTTGAGTCCATCAAGGTCATGAGAGAGACGCGCAATGACCTCAATCGGGCCAATAATGCCGAAATGGCCAATATCCAGCGCACAGTCACAGCCAGTATGAAAACCATTAATAATATTAGTAAAATTGTGGATACAATCGGTCTAGGAAGTTTACCAAGTGATCTGCAAGAAGTTGCCTATATCCGGATGAACCATCCAGATTATTCCATCCAGCAGATCGCAGATAGCTTGCAACAACCTATTTCAAAAAGCGGTGTCAATCACCGCTTGCGTAAGATCAATAAGATCGCAGACGATTTAGACAAATAAAAAAGGCCAAAGGCCTTTTTTATTATAAACTGGTTGAGTGGGTTGGTTGGACTTTTTTATCTGGATAGATGTAGTTGATGGCATTGTTTACAGCTGTTGGAGCTTCCCCCAGACCTGTAGCGATGAGATCGATCTTTCCTTCATAGAAGCAGCAGTCTCCGCAGGCATAAATTCCAGGAAGGCTGGTTTCTTGTTTCTGATTCACCTTTATTTTATGGCGTTGCAATTCTACACCCCATTCTTTCAAGTTTCCGATTGAAGATTTAAAGCCATAGTTGACAAATAAGTGATCAATCGGGATAAGTTCGGTTTCATCGGATTTGACTTTTGTGATTTCAAGATGAGTGGCATGACCATTTTCGCCAATCAAGCGGCTAGGAACAAATGGTGTCTTGATGCTGACAGAAGATTGCTTGAGTTCTTCTACACTATGTTCCAAGGCACGGAAGTTGTCCCGACGGTGAACGATTGTAGTTGGAGCAATCTTGTCAAAAGCAAGAGCCCAGTCCACAGCAGAGTCCCCACCACCAAGGACGGTCACCTGTTGTCCTTCATATTGTTGGATGTTTGAAACATGGTAGTGGACGTTATCAAAGTCTTCAGCCCCCTCAATGTCAAGAGCACGTGGCTTAAAGGCACCGCCACCCATGGCAATGATGACTGCTTTAGACTGATGCACTTGGCGAGAAGTAGTGATAGTGAAGAGGTCACCCTCTTTTTGAATATCCTCTACAGTTTCATTGAGGAAGATCGGTGTATCGAATCGTTTGACTTGCTCGATCAAGCGGTTGCTCAATTCTTCACCTGTTAAATTGGTAAATCCGGGTACATCGAGGATACTTTTTTCTGGATAGAGAATGGCTGGTTGCCCTCCAAGTTGAGGTAAGGAATCAATCAGTTTGACTTTAACTTGGCGCATATTGCCATAAAAAGCAGCAAACAGACCAACTGGTCCGCCCCCAACAATCGTAATATCATAAATTTCTGACATGGTATCTCCTTCAGGGTTTTCTATGTTTCCATTGTATCATAAAATAGGAAGAATGAAAAAGTCGGAAAAAAGAAATGGCATGAAGGGTAGGAAGGCTAGAAAAGTTTCAAAAGATCTTGACAGCACCTTTAAAGTATGATAAAATAATTAAGATTTTAGGCTTGAAGGGAGTGAAAAATATGTCAAAAACAGTAGTACGTAAGAATGAATCTCTTGACGATGCTCTTCGTCGTTTCAAACGTGCGGTTACTAAAGCTGGTACTCTTCAAGAAACACGCAAACGTGAATTCTATGAAAAACCTTCTGTAAAACGTAAACGTAAATCAGAAGCAGCTCGTAAACGTAAAAAATTCTAATTGAATACAGAAACAGACTTCGGTCTGTTTTTTGTTTTTTCTCATCCATCAAAGACAAAAAAACCGACCTTCCAGCTAGAAGATCGGATCTTTTTATCTGATTATTTGTTTGCAAGCAAGTCGCGGATTTCAGCAAGCAACTCTTCTTGAGTAGGAGCTGGAGCTTCTTCTTCGACAGCTTCTTCTTTTTTACTAAGGTTTTGTGCTTTTTCAGCAGCTTTAACGATAAAGAAGAGAACAGTTCCAATGACGATGAAGTTGATTACTGCGCTCAAGAAGCTACCGTAAGCAACACCGTTCCATGACAATTCAGCGATTTTATCAACACCAGCAGCTTTCAAAGCTGGGTTCAAAATAAGTGGTGTGATGATATCGTTAACAAGTGATGTCACGATGGCACCAAATGCAGCCCCGATAATCACAGCAACAGCAAGGTCAACAACGTTTCCACGAAGGAGGAAAGCTTTCAATTCTTTTAACATATCCTATATATGTCCTTTCATAATAATTTTTTACTATGATAGTATAACGGAAAAATATGCGACTGACAAGAAATATGTCCAATTTTTTTAAAATTAGTGATAAAGGTTGAAAATCTTTTCTTTTCTGTGTGAAATCGGTAGGAAAAAATTTACTTTTACTAACTTTTAGTATAAAATATAAAGTGATAATCTATGGTAAAATGGAGGCACTGTTTATGGTTGATAAAGAGCTGATTGCAGAAATTAAAAACAGTGTAAACATTGTTGAAGTCATTGGAGAAGTTGTTTCCTTGACCAAGGCTGGCCGTAACTTTTTAGGCCTCTGTCCTTTTCATGGTGAAAAGACTCCTTCCTTTAATGTCGTTGAAGACAAGCAGTTTTACCATTGTTTCGGATGTGGTCGCTCTGGAGATGTCTTTAAGTTTATTGAGGACTACCGTGGAGTCGCCTTTATGGATGCGGTCCAGATCGTAGCAGAAAAAGCTGGCATTGCGCTTCAGTACCAAGCAAGGCCGGCTCAACCAACGTCTATCAATCCAAACCAAGAACTTTATGAGATTCATCAGGAAGCTAGTAAGTTTTATCAGGCGATTTTGATGACGACTAAGATGGGGGAAGAAGCGAGAAACTATCTGCATGAACGTGGTCTGACGGATGAGGTCATCCGACATTTTCAATTGGGCTTAGCACCAGCAGAAGGAAATTATCTCTATCGAAATCTCTCTGAGAAATTCTCTGAGAAAGTGATTACCGATTCAGGTTTGTTTACAATCTCAGATGCTGGAACGGTTTTTGATGCCTTTCAGGATCGGATCATGTTTCCCTTGACGGATGATAGTGGACGTGTCATTGCCTTTTCTGGTAGGTTGTGGAAAATGACGGAGGATGGCAGTCATCAAGCCAAGTACAAGAATAGTCGCAGTACGCGATTGTTTAATAAAAGCTATGAACTCTATCATTTGGATCAAGCCAAGACGAGCGCCAAAAAGCAATATGAAATGTATATCATGGAAGGTTTTATGGATGTCATTGCAGCTTATCGAGCTGGGATAGAAAATGCGGTCGCCTCTATGGGGACAGCCTTGACACCAGAGCATGTCCAGCACCTGTCTCATTTTACTAAAAAGGTTATCTTGACCTATGATGGAGATAAGGCAGGGCTTGAAGCAACAGCTAAGGCCTTGGATGTCTTGCAGGATCTGGAGTTGGAGATCGTCCGTATCCCAGATCAGATGGATCCTGATGAGTACCTCAAAAAGACGTCCCCAGAAGATCTAGCTACCCTCTTGAAGAATTCTCGGATCAGTAAGGTTGAATTCTTGATGCACTACTGGAAACCCCAGTATATTGAGAACTTGCAGTCGCAAATTGAGTTTGTCGAAAAGTTGGCACCGATGATCGCCCAGACGCGTTCTATTACAGCGCAAAACACCTATATTTATAAGTTGGCCGATTTATTGCCGGACTTTGATTACTTGCAGATTGAGCAGATTGTCAATAATAGTCGTTTGCAACAACGGCAGGAGGTTCAAAGTGGTGGACAATCTAAAACATCGTATTTTTCAGTGGAGCTCTTGCCGAATCGTGGGATGACGCGCTTGATCAAGGCGGAAAATCATTTATTAAGTAGGATGAAGGATTTTCCAATGGTCCTCAATGATTACCGGTTGCGACCTGATTTTGCCTTTGACACGCCGGAGTTACAGATCTTGTATCAATTGCTCTGTCAAAATGGAGAAGTCACCTCTCAGGATCTATCCGAGCAGCCTGAAGGGGTCCAGCATGCCTGGTACCGCATGTTAGAAGAAGATTTGCCAGAAGAGATAGCAGATGGTGAGTTAGAAGAAGTAGAAGCGACACGGAATCGTGAGCTTCTTCGCAAAGAAAGTCAACAAATTGGAAATAAAGTGAAGGAAGCTTCCTCAACAGGGGATGCGGAAAAAGCTTTATTGGAACTCGAGCGTTTAATCGCTCAAAAAAGAAGAATGGAGTAAGAATGGCTAAAGAACAAAAAGATATTACAACATTGGACGTTCAAATTGCAGAATTTATTCGCAGCCACAAGAAAAGCGGAACTGCAACAGATGATGAAATTAATGACCAATTGGTTATTCCATTCACGCTAGATGCAGATGGGATTGAAGATCTTTTGCAACGCATTCAAGATGCAGGGATTTCGATCACTGATAAAGACGGCAACCCAAGTGCGCGTGTGTTGAACAATGAGGAAGAGCCAGAGTTGTCAGATGAGGAATTGCTTGGAAGCAACTCTGCTAAGGTCAATGACCCGGTACGGATGTACTTGAAAGAAATTGGGGTTGTTCCTCTTTTGACCAATGAAGAAGAACAAGAATTGGCTATCTTGGTGGAACAAGGTGATTTAGAAGCCAAACAACGTCTAGCAGAAGCCAACCTTCGTTTGGTTGTATCCATTGCGAAACGTTACGTTGGTCGTGGAATGCAATTTTTGGATTTGATCCAAGAAGGAAACATGGGCTTGATGAAGGCGGTTGATAAGTTTGACTACACCAAAGGGTTCAAGTTTTCTACTTATGCCACTTGGTGGATCCGTCAGGCTATCACTCGTGCTATTGCAGACCAAGCGCGTACCATTCGGATTCCTGTTCACATGGTGGAAACCATTAACAAGTTGGTTCGTGAACAACGCAATCTCTTGCAAGAATTGGGACAAGACCCAACACCTGAACAAATCGCTGAACGTATGGATATGACACCAGACAAGGTGCGTGAAATCTTGAAGATTGCGCAAGAGCCTGTTTCTCTTGAAACTCCAATCGGGGAAGAAGACGATAGCCATTTGGGAGATTTCATCGAAGACGAAGTGATTGAAAATCCAGTAGACTACACCACTCGTGTGGTTCTACGAGAACAATTGGATGAAGTCCTTGATACCCTGACAGACCGGGAAGAAAATGTTTTGCGTCTTCGTTTTGGTCTCGATGATGGAAAAATGCGGACTTTGGAAGATGTGGGGAAAGTCTTCAACGTGACCCGTGAACGGATCCGTCAGATCGAAGCCAAAGCCCTCCGCAAACTCCGCCACCCAAGCAGAAGCAAACCATTGCGTGACTTTATAGAGGATTAAAAATGTCCAGTGGACATTTTTAACGGCCACCCAAAAACCAAAGAGTGGCCAGGTCCGGGGGACCTTTTTAACGGTCGCCAAGAAATCAAAAAGCGACCCAGGTCCAGTGGACATTTTTAACCCGAGCCGAAAAATTCGGAAGCGAGGAAGGTCTGGCGGACCTTTTTAACGGTCGCCTAGAAATGAAGAAGCGACCCAGGTCCGGGGGACCTTTTTAACCCGAGCCCAGAAATTCTATCGAGAGTAAATAGCAGAAAAAGGAAGTCATATGGCATATACAACTGAGCAAATTGAAGAAATTAAAAATAAAATCTTAAATGCTTTGGAAGAGGTAATCGATCCTGAGCTTGGGATTGACATTGTCAATTTAGGTCTTGTCTACGAGATCCATTTTGACGGTGAAACTGGAGCAACCATCATTGATATGACCTTAACGACCATGGGGTGTCCATTAGCGGACCTTCTGACAGATCAGATTCATGATGTTTTAGCAGAAGTAGAAGAAGTGACATCGGTGGATGTGAAGTTGGTCTGGTATCCTGCTTGGACGGTTGAAAAGATGAGCCGTTATGCACGGATCGCACTTGGAATTAGTTAAACACTCTATGTATCAAAACAAATCAGAGGTTGGGGCTCCCCTAACCTCTGATTTGTTTATCCCATTTTTTTTGAACAAGCATTTACAAATTCTTAGCAAATTTTCAGATAGAGTTGCAATCATCAAGGGGACAAGGTATAATAGCATAAATAGAAAATAAAGGAGATTTACATGAATCAGTATCCTTTGGTCTACTTGGACCATGTGACAAAGAATTATGGGCATGAAGTTGCTCTCATGGATGTTAGTTTGAACATCCAACCTGGCCGTATTATTGGCCTTTTGGGTCCCAATGGTAGTGGGAAAACAACCATCATTAAATTGATTAATGGTTTGTTGCAACCAAGCCTTGGAAATATCTATATTCATGGGCAATTACCATCCCCAGCTTCTAAAAAAGTGGTTTCCTATTTGCCAGATACAACTTATCTGAATGAAAATATGAAAATTATTGATGCTATTAACTATTTCCAAGATTTTTATGCAGATTTTAATGTCCAACGAGCTTACCAATTGCTCAACGATTTGCATTTGCATCCAAATCAAAAATTGAACAGCCTTTCAAAAGGGAACAAGGAAAAAGTGCAATTGATTTTGGTGATGAGCCGTGAAGCTGACTTGTATGTTCTTGATGAACCAATCGGTGGGGTTGACCCAGCGGCGCGTGATTATATTTTGCGGACCATTATTCAAAACAGACGTCCAAACTCTTCTGTCTTGATTTCTACTCACTTGATTGCTGATATTGAGCAAGTTTTGGATGAGGCCATTTTCATCAACCAAGGAAGAATCCTCTTGCATGAAAATACGACTGTTATGCGCAATCAACACGGAAAATCAATCGATGAGATCTTCCGTGATCAATTCCGTGTTTATTAGGAGGAACCCATGTTTGGTAAATTATTAAAATATGAATTTAAATCGACAGCTAAGTGGTATTTATTGATCACCCTGATCGCACTAGGTTTGTCAGTGATTACAGGTGTTATTGGTGGAAGTGCTACAAATGGTTTTGTGGATATGGAAACCAATAGTATGCAAATTATAACGGGGACTCTTGGGATTCTCATTTTTGGAGGAGTCATTGGTCTTTATCTTAGTAACTACTATATTATTATCCGTCGTTTCTATTCCAACTTATACGGACGTGAAGGTTACTTGACTTGGACCCTTCCAGCTAGCCCTCATGCGATCATTTTGTCTAAATTTGTGGGAGCTTTAGTAGCGAGTCTTTACTGCCTATTCCTTCTATTTTTTAGTGGTTTCATCACAATTATTGTGATGGGTGCTGTCATTGGACAAGACATCTCTCCTGTATTTAGTATTATCGCTGAGGCTTTTAGTCATTCTATTGCTTATTGGATTATCGTTTGGTGGATTTTTACCACAGCTTCAGGGATCTTCCTATTTTATGTATCGATCGCACTTGGCCAACTCTTCCAAAATCGTCGTGGATTTAAGGCTATTCTGTTTTTCTTTCTCTTGTGCATTGTTTTAAGTATCATCGGTACAGCAGTCAATCCATTAAAAGATTCATATGCTGTTGGGTCTGCATTGGTTTATGGAAATATTGATGAATTTGGACCTAACTTCATTCCAGGTCTTATCTATGAAGTCATCAAGATTGTTTCTATGTACTTCACCATTCACTATATCAGCAAGTACAAGTTGAATCTTCAATAATAACAGTAAATTGAGCAAGGAGCTTCCCGATGGAAGCCTTCTTGTTCAATTTTTTTCTTTTGCATTTTTGGCTACATTTTGATATACTAATTGTATTCGTTTTGGGGTCGTTACGGATTCGACAGGCATTATGAGGCATATTTTGCAACTCATCTAGCGGATGTAAAACGCCAGTTAAATATAACTGCAAAAAATAATAATTCTTACGCTTTAGCTGCCTAAACACCAGCAGGCGTGACCCGATTCGAATCGCTCGTGTTTGATGACAGGTCTTAATTATAGCGAGATACGATCTAGCTTGGTCTAGGAGTTAGATAAGAGATTGATAGACTCGCAGGTACAGGGCTTGAGTTATGTGTCATGTAGCTGTTAAAAGAAGACATAACCTATGGTTGTAGACAAATATGCTGGCAGGTGTTTGGACGTGGGTTCGACTCCCACCGGCTCCATATATACTTCTTGAAACTTATTAAAATTTCTTAAAACGTTGATATTTCAATGTTTTTTATTTTTATAGTTTCTATTCTTTCCCATACCTTTTTGAAATGAACAGACCCAAAAACAGACCCTTTTCTGAAAAGAGTCTGTCCTAATAGCTGAAATATTTAAAAATCTATGTAATTAGCAAATTTTTCACCAATATCATCTTTGGCTTGTTTGGTGATATGAGTGTATACATTCATGGTTGTCTTGAGGTCACTGTGTCCTAGTCGATGCTGGACCTGCTTGAGTGTCATGCCTGCCTCAAAGCACAAGCTGGCATGCGTATGCCTAAAACCGTGAATCTTGATAGGCTTGACATCTGTCCCCTTCACTATCTGCAAAAGCCATTTTCTTGGCAGTGAACTTGGAATTGGTTTTCCTTCAGGGCTTTCGAAAATGAAAGTGGTAGTAGGATTCATTTCTCTGTACTCTGTTAGCAGATCAATTGTTCTCTGATCAAGGCTAATCAGTCGGACACTACTCTTGTTTTTTGTAGCCCCCACAGATTCACCCTCAAAACCTCTTGTAATGGCCTTATTTATGTTCAAAGTGTTATCTATCCAGTCGGTCCATTTGAGAGCTAAAATCTCCCCTTTTCTGGCCCCTGTGAACGCAAAAAGACGAAACATGACTTTCTTTCTCAGATCATCCGTACCATCCACTAATCTCATGAATGCTTTTAACTCATCTTTATCATAAAAATCACTAGAAGAATCACTCTCTTTTTTGACAAGAGTGGTGACACTATCAACAGGATTGGTTGAAATATAACCATAACGGATGGCATATTTGAAAATATTATTCATTAACCCTTTCAACTTCCGCCCATACACCAATTTTCTGGACCATTCATTGACCTGTTCCTGCAATTGAAGAGGAGTGATGGAAGCTATTTTTTGACTACCAAAAACAGGATAGATGTGATTTTTGATATTTCTTTCAGTCTTGATGTAAGTGCTATCCTGAACGGTATCAGCGTACTCTTTGAGCCACTTCTTTGCGATTTCCTCAAATGTGATGTCTTTTTGGGATTGTTCCCCATTTTCCAAATCGTCCTGAAGTTGTAAGAGTGCCGCCCGTGCCTTTGCTTTGGTTGGAAATCCTTGACGCTTGACATACTTATCTTTTCCGTTTTCTTTACCTACATAGATCCTAAATCCGTAGGCTGTATCACCATTCTTCTTTTTATAAGATTTTATTTCCATTGCGTTTTACCTCATTTCTTGATAAAATGGGCATAAGAAAAAGACCTTTTGAATGGCTTTTCTTACACTGTAATCCTCACACTCAATTTTTGGCGAAGGCGAGTGTGGGGATTTTTTTCTTACTTAATTATTAAGTATCTTCATCTTGCCACCACGCTCTTGAGCAATTGTTGTTTTATCTGCATCAGAAACTTTAACTATTAATTCAGGAGTATCTTTCTCTGGGTTAATTTTATAGTTGTTTTCTTTTGCCCATTTTTTAAACAGCTCATTTTTTTGTTTAAGAAATGAATTAGCAAGATAGATTTTACGACTTGTACTTTCAGCACTCCACGATTCTCCAACACGGACAGAAACAGCAGTAGCATTTCCACCTGTAACAAATTCGATTTTATCACCATTGTCCAAGACTTCCGCATTTTCTCGTAAATAAATTGCGAACTCTTCCCCAAGCTTATCGGTCATTTTAAAAGTGTTGTTTTTAATAGTAGCAGACTTTTCTGCACTACTTGTAGTTTTTGATTTTGGTTTAGTTAGAGAGCTTATACCGCCAATAACAACCAAAATAATAAATATTATAAACCAAACTTGTTTATAAAAAGGCTTACTTTTTTTCATTAGATCCTCCTATTTAACTAATTAGTGAATTAAACTCGTCTTTAACCATCGTTTCATTTGCGATGGTTAAAGACTGTATTTTTCCATAAAATGAAGATAATTAAAATCCCTAATATCATCCATTAGCTTCAATTCTTCTTCAAGCAAATGATGAATCATGCTTCTATCAGCTTGTAATTCGCAAAGCTCTCTATTCAATTCATATTGAACAGGAGTGTGTTCTTTATGACCTAATTCATGAAGAGCTACTTGTTTTTGATCTTCCACCGACAAATTAATGTCCAGGGCTAGAATATTAAGAGCAGGATTGAAAAATCCAGGGCTGTGCCAATTACTTCCGTCAAAGTAGCAGAGATTTACACCTTCTTTAGCACAAAGCTCTTGTACTGTCATATAATGTACCTCTATTTATTTTTTAAATGAGCCTCAAGGACAGCAGTGATGAAATCAATATCTTCTTCGGTCAATGGCTTTCCATCAAACAGCATGGATTGAGCCGCAATATCACGCAGATCCAATGGTGCAGAAGCATCACCATGGTTTGCGATATTCGGGTTATCAGTTCTTCCCAATAAGTAGTCTGTAGAGACATTGAAATAATCAGCAACCTTTTCTATTTTATCACCGCTAGGCATAGAGGTTTCCCATTTTCTTAAACTACCATTGCTGAAATCTAGCTTTCTTTCCAGTTCAGCCATGGTCATTTGATGAGTAGCTGCCAATAACTTGATTCTATCAAGTAGACTCATTTTTTCCTCCTTTTTTAAAAAAACTTACAAAAATGTAAAATTTTCTATTTTATCTGTTGACAAGAGGAAAATTTTCTATTATACTATTCTTGTAAGTTAAATTAAAAGCTATAAATAAGTTTTACAAATATCAACGTGGTCCGCCAAGACAGTAGATATCAAAACCTATTTAGTAGCGTTCTTTTCTATACCCTAATAGTAGAATATTTTCTATTATTTGTCAATAAAAAAGATAATTTTCTTATAAAATTTTCCAAAGAAAGGAGAAAAAGATGCTATATGACAAAATTAAAAAAATAGCAAAAGAAAACAATATTTCTATTTATCGAATAGAAAGAGATCTGGATCTTAGCAATGGAAGCATCAGAAAATGGAATTCGAGCATTCCGCTTTCCCAAACATTGAATAAGGTCGCTAAATATCTCGGTGTATCAATCAGCGACTTGATGGAGGAATAAAATGAATGAGATTTTTAATTTTAACGGAAAACAGGTCCGCACAATAATCTTAAACAGTGAACCTTATTTTGTTGGAAAAGATGTTGCGGATATTTTGGGATATTCAAGAGCAGACAACGCAATAAGAAGTCATGTTGATGATGATGATAAGCTAATGCATCAATTTAGTGCATCAGGTCAAAATAGAAATATGATAATCATTAATGAATCAGGTTTGTATTCATTAATATTAGCAAGCAAATTACCACAAGCAAAAGAGTTCAAAAAGTGGATTACAAGTGAAGTCCTGCCAGCAATACGGAAACACGGAGGCTACTTGACAGATAGGATGATTGAACAAGCCTTGCTAAATCCTGACACTATTATCAAATTAGCAACAGATCTGAAGCAGGAACGAGAAAAAAGTAGCCGTTTGGAAATTGAGTTAGAACAAGCACAGGAACAGGCACGCTACTTGGATTTAATTATTGAAAGCAAATCCGCTGTGGTTATCACCCAAATAGCTGCTGACTATGGAATGAGCGCCATTAAATTCAATCAACTCTTGTATTCTCTAGGCATCCAACACAAAGTTAATAACCAATGGATTCTATACAGAAAATACATGGCCAAAGGATACACGGATAGCAAGACGATTGAAATCTCTGGTAGGGTCAGAATGCAGACAGTATGGACTCAAAAAGGCCGGCTGTTCTTGTATGAACTACTGAAAAAACATGACATTCTGCCATTAATTGAACAGGAATAGAAGGAAGTGATGAAAATGATGCAGTATCCTATTCTGAATCAAATAACTCAAACCCATAACGAAAACTACATCAATCAGCTCTTTGAAGAACTCGTATCTCTAAATATCAAAGCACTAGAAGAAGCCAAACGCAGAACAAGCAGGCAGATTACATGGGTGTCCATCAAGGAGTTGCAAGCATCTACTGGCTGGGGAAGAACCAAGCTGGAAGAATGGCGTGATCAAGGGAAATTTCAATTTCAACAATCCGGCAAAGGTGGGAAGTATCTGTATAATTTGGAAGATGTTCAGCGATTCTGTCGAAGCTTGCAAAAATAAAAAAAGCGCCTTGAGCAAGGCACTTTGAAAGAACTATAAACTAATTATAACACAATTTGAAGGAGAAGAAATGGATCCTATTAAAAGATTATTAAAATTGATGGAATGGCAAGATGCCAATAGGACATTAAAAGTAGAAGAAAAAGCCAAATTGATGAAATTGCCAGACAATGAATTTGAAAATAAACTCCATCAGATGGCTCTGGATTTTAAGAATGATGGGGTGATTAGAGTATGAGCTTAAAACAATTAAAGTTTACTGTTTTATCACTTACCGCACTTTTCTTATTGTTTGCAGGAGCAACAATGAAAATCGTGTACGATCAAGAGCAGCACATCAAGGATCTAGAAAATGCGGTCCAAATGAACTTTGAAAGTACAGGTCATTGGGCCGAAAGTATCAAAAAAATCAAAGAGACCAATAAGGCTCAAGATGTGATGATTAACAAATTCAACCGGGAACTTTTCCCGCAAAAAGAAACAAAAGAGGTAGAAGAAAATGACAACAATTGAAATTATTTTAGCAGTAGCTTTTGTAACGTACATTTTACTTTCAGGATTTGCAATCTATGTGATGCGTGAAGTAATCGTTCGCCAGAAAGCCAAAATGAAGCATTACAAATCAGCAAAATATCAGCGTGAAATGTGGAATAAGAGAATGTCAGAAATTCATCAAAAAAGAACAGTGAAAGGAATGTCTGAACTATGAACGACAATGCAAGAAATCCAAAACATTACCAAGTCCGAAATGGCATAGAAGCAATTGATGTTCATCGCAATTTCATGAATGATGAACAGTTAACAGGGTATCATTTGGGTAATACCCTAAAATACCTCCTTCGCTATCGCAAAAAAAATGGGATTGAGGATTTGGAGAAAGCAAAGGTTCACATGGATTGGTTGATCGAGAAAGAGAAGGCTATAATGCTTCAGCTAGAGGCATCGAAAAAGGTAGAAGAGGCATTGTCAAAGACAGATGCATTTATTGGAGGTAAAAATGATTAATAATGTTGTACTTATCGGGCGCTTAACTCGTGATGTAGAACTACATCGAACACCTCAAGATCAAGCGGTTGGACAATTCACACTTGCTGTAAATCGAAATTTTAAAAATCAAGATGGTGGATATGATGCAGATTTTATCAATTGCGTGATTTGGCGGAAATTAGCGGAAAACTTCGCAAGCTGGATCAAGAAAGGAAATCTGGTAGCAATCACTGGCCATATCCAAACCCGTAATTATGAGAATCAGCAAGGTCAACGTGTCTATGTCACTGAAGTTGTTATTGATAGTTTCAGAAGTTTAGAAAAGCGTGACAATTCAGCCAACCGGAACTCTATGGATGAGCAAATGCCTCCTTCATTTGAAAGTAATCAAATGAATATCCCTGATGATGGTTTGCCATTTTAGATTGGAGGAATAAGATGTCAGATAATAAGAAATACTACTATCTGAGAGTGAAAGAAAATTTTTATGATAGCGATGAAATGATCATCCTAGAAAGCATGCCAGATGGTTTTCTGTACTCTAACATTTTGATCAAACTCTATCTGAGATCTTTGAAAAACAATGGTAAGTTGATGTTCAATGATCGAATCCCATTCAATTCTGAAATGCTTTCAAAAATTACAAGGCATCCTGTGGCAGTAGTAGAAAAAGCTGTCAGCATTTTCAAGGAAATGAACCTAATTGATGTTTTGGACAATGGTGCCATCTTTATGCTAGACATTGAATCATTTATTGGAAAATCGAACACGGAAGCTGATAGAAAGCGTGACTATCGCAGAAGAATTGAGAAGGAAAAACAAAAATTATTGTTGGGACATTTGTCCGGACAAATGTCGGACGAACATCCACCAGAGTTAGAGATAGAGATAGAGAAAGAAATAGAGATAGATATAGAGAAAGATTTAGAGAAAAATACATTCAAAATCATCGTAGATGAATATCAGTCTCGTATTTCACCAATTGATGGAATCCAATTTGAAACTTTAAAAGAATTCATCACTCTGGATGGTATGGAACCAGATGTAGTTTTAAAAGCTATCAGTTTAGCCGCTGACAATGGTAAAAGAAATTTCAGCTATATTAGAGCTATTTTGCAAAATTGGAAAAATGATGGATTATTATCCATTGCAGCAGTAAACGAACGAGAACGGAAGTTTCAGGAAAGTAAAACCAAAGGACAACCAACAGAGCAACAATCAAATGTTCCAGATTGGTCAAAACCAAATTATACCAATCAAACAAGTGATCAAGAGAAAAAAGCTTTGGAAGAGGCAAAAAATAGAATGCTACAGAAATTAGAAAAGGATGGAAAATAATGTTTATCTTAAAACATGGATCAAAACAAGCAAAACCATTTATAAAATCTGTCGTGGTTGGTGCAACCGGTCTAGATGTTTCATTTTCAGAGGAAACTAAAGCCATGAAATTCGTATCTCGTGGGGTTGCCATACAGGTAGGAAATGCTTTAAGAAAGTCATTTGGTACATTCTATCCAGTAGAAATTGAATAAGGAGTTCTAATGTATCATGGCAGGCTATACAAAAAATCAGATAGAACATTTTAAAGAGCAACTCAAGCTCTTAATGAAAAGCTATAACTTGACAGCTAGAAAATTATCCAAAGAAATAGGCTACTCAATAACTACTATAAGCAGTCTATTGACTGGCAAAAGAAAAGTACACGAATATCACATAAAGATGATTTGCGAGTATTTTGAAATAGGAGAAAAAGCCATCATGGGTGATGCTGATGAGTTAGCTGATTATAAACTCTATGAAAACGGGCGTTATTTATGTACTGGTTCATTGAAGAAGTTAAGCAAAATTACAGGGAAAGATAAATTGCTATTGAAATTCTATGCAGATTTAAATAAAAAAGGCAAAGATACTGGCAATTTAAAACTTGTGAAAAAATAGAAAGAGGTAATAATGGAGAATTTAATTTTAAATAATGTGAAAAAATGGTTTATTGATCGAGATCTAGAGAACGGTGGGCGATTAGATAAGCAGTCCTTGAAATTAAGTGAGGAATTTGGTGAGTTATGTGCAGGATTCTTGAAAAAGAATGAAGCACTAACAAAAGACAGCATCGGGGATTGTGCGGTTGTTATTGTCGGACTTGCGATGTTAATTAAAGAAAATGTGCATAGCATTTTTGAAGAATCAGATAACATCAGACGTAAGAATGTTATGGAATGTTTTAAATTGTTAAATGCTAACATTTCAGAATTTCAGTTATCGCAGGATTTAGCGATCAAAGAAATGTGCAGAAACAATCTTGTGCGTGCGGTTGCTTATCTTAAATCTATCAGCAAGGCACTCGACTACGACTTTACGGATTGTTTCGAGGTGGCATATGACGAGATTAAGGATCGTAAAGGTCGCTGGATTGATGGATGCTTTGTAAAAGAGGAGGAATTGAAGAATGAATAAAGAAAAAGTGTATTTAAAAGGATATGTGGTAGGACATAGTGCAGATACTTTGGGTTACAAAGGATTGCAAATCCAGCTCGAAAATATGGATATTGTGGAAGTTGATGAAAATATGGTATACAAAATCAGCGACGAACCGCAGAAAGTAGAAGTACCGCAGTTTGTGGCGGACTATATCAAATATACTAAAGAAGCTGAATGGGATCTGCAAGAAGCGATGGACGGCGTAGCTTATGAAGATAATAAAGATCTCCGAAAATGGTTTAACAATAATATAGAGACCTTCGCTCGTGCTTGGCTTGACGGCTACGAAGTCGAGGAAGAGGAGTTAGTTAAAGTGAGGTTAAAAGGCACTGGCCAATACTTATGTAATGACGAGACAGGACTTCATTTTCAGCATGGTTTTAAAACGGATTTCACAAAAGAATATCTTGAACAAGCTAACTTTGGCTGGGTGTTTGATTGTCCAGGAATTGAGATTGAAGAGGTGAAGGGATAATGCCAAATTGGGCCGAAGGATCTCTTAAATTAAGAGGAAGAAGCGAAAATATTGCATCAGCATTAAAAGAAATGCTATTAAACGACACTGTGACGCTAGAAGATAAATGGGATGGCGCACTGCTTATATTCAACAACACAGCTCCCTATTTTTACATTAATGGGACAAGACGAGCGTTTATTGATCAAAAACAAATAGAAGTTTGGTTTGAAGAAGAATTTTGTATTGTTGAACTGGATAATTTTAAGCAAGCGTGGAGTGCTATTCCAGAAAATTATCAAGAAATTTCAAGTAAGTTTGATGTTGATATTAAAATTTTTACGTTTGAGTGTGGCATGGGATTCACGCAGGAAATCGAAATTTCAAAAGGTGAAATTATCAAAAATGTTTGCTCTAATTATGATGATTATCAGTGGGAGATCCCATTTAGTAATTTAGGAGGATAAAATGAATAATCGAGAGTTGATAGAACGAATAGAAAAATTAGATAGACTTAATGGAGATAGATTCAACATTGAAAAAATAAAAATCATTTCCCTTATTGAGCAACTTGAAGAACCACCTAAAGCAATAATACCGCAACTAGTAGCAGATTGGATTGAGTTCTGTAAAGCCAATAACATGAGTTTGCATTCAGCCTATTATCCATTCTACAATTTCCCAGAAAATTCATCCAATGTCTATGAATGGGACTTGATAACATGTATAAAATGGGTCCGTTCAAATTGGAATTTATTTGTGAGAGCTTGGAAAAACGGTTACGATATTGAGAAAGAGAAGAGGTATCGAGTGAAAGCAAAAGGAGTGGGCTTTAATAGCTGTCTAATTTTTGAAAAGATAAACAAAACGTGGCTTTTCTCTTCGATCTATGAAACAGATCATCAAAGAGGGAACCACACCCGAAAAGAGCTTGAAGCTGCTGGGTTTGGAGAAGTATTTAATAGTCCATTGTTCGAAGTCGAGGAGGTAGATTAATGGGATTTATTAGTTGGTTAACTTTATTATTAATAGCTTTGAAATTGTTAGGTGTAATCTCTTGGAGCTGGTTCTATGTCTTTCTGCCTGCAATAGCTGATCTAGTAATTGCTGTTTTGATTTTAGTGGTAGCTAAAATGATATGGGATAAGTAGGACTTGTTATGGAATTTCAAAATTTTATTTATTTGTTGTTAGCTTTTGCTTGGTTTGCTGGCTTCCTGTGGGCCTTCAGTGTAGTCTTGAAATGCAGGAGAAATAAATGAAGATGTATGTTGTAAGAAAGTATCACGGTCATTCAAGCTGGATTGATCCTAAACATTTAGCTGAATACACTGAAGCTGAATTTGAGACAAGACATGAAGCTCTTGCTCATTGTGAGAGACTAAAAGGAAAAGGAATAGTAGAAATCTATCAAAGAGAGGTTACTGAATGAAGAAATTAAACAACAGAGAATTGTTTAACCTTGATCAAGAATTATTCAATTTTCGTGGAATTGACAGGGCAATCTGGACACGCAAAGCAGAATTGATGGCAAAGAACGGTGATGATCTTATTGGCGGCGGTAAGTCTGGCATCAGCAAGCCTACAGAAAACACAGTGATGAAATTCGCTACTGATGTGACTCTGAAGAATCTTGAACTGTTCAAAGAGACAGTTGAATCTTTCAAGAAACAACTGACAGGGGAACAGCTTGACATCTTCTATTTGAGATGGGGACAAGCAAATCTAGATTGGGAAGAAATCGCTGAAAAGCAATTTGTCAGCAATGCTACAATTTACCGCAAGCGTGCTGGCATCTTGGAAACGTATGCCAGAATGAAAGGCGTACTCTAAATTGAGAATATAAGATATTGTATTCTCACACAAAATTAAATACTATAATCTTGTTCATGATAGTAGTTAGGGAGTTAGCTCAAATGGTAGAGCGATTGACTTTTAATCAATTGGTTGCAGGTTCGATTCCTGTACTCCCAATTCCTAATGGAAATCAATTTTAATGTAGAGAGGGGGAAGCGTATGGAAGAGGTCTCACCTATTAAAGACACGGATGACATTCAAGCGATGAAAGACTATCTGAAAGAATGGAATGAAATGTATTATATGCTATTTATCACTGGTCTAAATACAGGCTTGCGAGTCGGTGACATCCTCACACTTAAAGTCAAAGATGTTCAGGGATGGCACATCAAACTACGAGAGAGAAAAACTGGCAAACAGATTTCCCGTAGAATGACAAAAGAGTTGAAGCGAGAAATGAGGAAATATGTTGAAGGGAAGCCATTCCATCATTTCTTATTTAAGAGCAGGCAAGGAGGGAATAAGGCCATCACTCGTGAACGAGCCTATCAGATCATTCATGAGGCTGCTGAAGAATTGGGCATTGATAACGTGGGAACTCACACAATGCGCAAAACATTTGGATACAAATACTACAACAAAACAAAGGATGTAGGAACATTACAGAAGATGTTCAATCACTCATCTCCAGCTATAACGCTGAGATATATTGGAATTGAACAAGCTGAACTAGATGATGCCTTGAGAAACTTTGTTATTTAATTTTTGTATTTTTGACATTAACATAATGAGTTAGGCATAAGCTAAGAAAAGAGAAACGAATGAAACCCATATCCTAAAAGGATTTCAGAAATAAGGCGAGCTTAACAAAATATAAGATATGTGAAAGTGAGGAGGAAAAATGAAGTATAAAGTCATTGAATATATTTCAGACATACAGGAAGAGCAAACAGGAACTTGTGAAGTATGTTTTGGAACAGCAATGGTAGAAAATGGTTCTATCACTGTTGAAGATCAAAATGGGAAGACAACTGAAATTTCTCTTACTTGGTGGAGCTGGGGAGATTATTTTACAATCTATATTGATAACGTAGTGGAGTTTTCAGCGTGGCTACAAGAAAGAGATGTAGAACCAATTGATGATGTCAATGAGTGGTCATGGCTACATGAGCTTGTGGAAGAATATTGTAAGGACAAAGAAAATGAATAAACAGGAATTGATCGAGGGTATTACTCATTTACCTTCAGATTGCAGCAGACCAAGACCGATGATTGATAAAATAACAGCGTTGGAGTTGATTAAGTTGCTAGACGAACCGAAGAAAGTAACAGTCCCGCAGTTTGTAGCTGATTGGATTGAGGAATGTAAAAATGATGATTTCCATTTATTTGGCACAATGGAAGGCATTTCTTCAAACCAAAAAAAACTGGATTATTGGTTTAGAGAAGACGACAACATGGAACTCTTTGCCCGTGCATGGCTTGACGGATACGAGGTCGAGGAAGAGAAACGGTATTATGTAAGATTTAAAGGGATGGAAAGTGGTGATTTTAATTACTTAAACTTTATCAAATTTCAACACGCTTGGGTGTTATCGTCAATAAAGCTAGATAAAAAATTTCGTACAGAACACACCAAAAAACAACTTGAAGAAGCTGGGTTTGGATGGGTGTTTGATTGTGAAGGGATTGAAATAGAGGAGGTGGAATGATGACTACAAATAAAATCGTTTTTCATTTAACGAATAATAAGACTGCCGAGGCTTACGATGCGAAACAACCAGATATCAAACGTTTAGTTAGTCAGTTTAATAATGGTCATCTAATGCATATTGCTAATATATGCATTAACCCCAGAGAGCTAGTAGCCTTTATTATCGAAGAAATCGAGGAAGTAGAGTGATGCGATATTTTAAAATTTTATGCGTTTTAGCTTTTGGAATATTACTAGCATCATGCCATAAGATTTCAAGCGGAACCATCACTGATAAACATATAGAGGAACCAACAATGATATTGATGCCAATTTCATCTGGCAAGACAACAATATTAGTTCCAATGGAAACTGATAGAAAATATGTTATAACCGTTAAAGGAAAATCAGGAAACAAAACCATCGAGGAAGATTTTAAGGTGAGCAAAAAAGATTTTGAACATTTTAAGATTGGGGATAATTTTAAGATGGATTGAAAGATGAGAAAATAAACTCTTGTTTTCTCATGTAAAATAAAATATTATGATAGCATAGCTTTCAAGTATGAGAGGGACAGCCAATCAATTTGGTCTGTCCTTTTTGTGTGAGGAGGATTATATGTATAACAAAATTGTCAGACCTTCTTTGAAGACAAAGAAGTGGGAGAAGTTCAGAGATAAGATTCTAAGGAAATATAATTATCTATGTCAAGAGAGTTTGAGATATGGAATATCAGAACCGGCTGAAATGGTTCATCATATTTTTCCAGTGTCCGAATATCCTGAATTAGAATTTCAAGAATGGAATTGTCTGCCACTTACTAACAAGCGACACAATACTTTTCACGATAGAAAGAATGATAAAGTTATTGGTCAAGGAATTTTTTGGCAAAAGAAACGAAAAAGGGAATTTTTAAATTTTTACAAAAATCAAAAAAATGAATTTTTGTAAAAATCGAATTTTTCAATTTTTCAATTTTTCAATTTTTCGATTATCCCCCCCATCGAAAAAAATTTTTTTAGAGCGTCTGGGAACCGGTGAAGGGAACTTTTTCCAAGTCGGGACCGCTCAGACAAAAAGGGGATAAAAACTAAAGGGATTTCAGGAAGGAGGCCTAGTTTTTGGCAAAACCAGTCACAGCTAAATCAATCAAGTCAAAAATCATCAAACAGATGAAAGAACTTGGAACCTACCGCAAAGAATTTGACATGATCATTGATATCTTTGCAGGTATGCTCTATCAGTATCAGAAACTTGCTCAGGATTATGCTGATATGGGCTATCCTGTCACAGATGTCTATGTGAACAAGGCAGGAGCAGAAAATGAACGTAAGGTCCCCATCCTGACAGCGATGGAAATTCTACGGAAAGACATACTCAGCTATTCTAATCAACTGATGATGAATCCTAAATCATTGGGTGAAGTGGTAGAGCAAGACAATGGGTCAGTTCTTACAGAGGTTCTGAAATTCAAGGATGAAATCAAAAAGAAACGGGTGAAGTCTGATGGGTAACGTGGAGAAAGCCAAACAATACGCTCAACACGTTCTAGACCATCAGGAAGAGCATTGTGAAGAAAACATTTTGGCCGCATCACGTTTTTTGAGAGATTTAAACAATCCAGAATTTGAGATGGATGAAGACATGGTTGATTTTGTCGTTCATTTCATTGAAAACACAATTGTCCATCAGCAAGGTGATGATATGTTTGCGGTCTCTATCCGTAACAAGCCATTACTTTTGCAACCGTGGCAACATTTTGTTGTGGTCAATCTCTTTGGATTCTATATCAAGGGAACAAATGAGAGACGCTTCAAAGAAGCCTTGATCATGCTTGCCAGAAAGAATGGCAAGACATCCTTCACCGCTGCAATCGCTCTGGCTTATCAGATTCTTGATACAGATAGCGGTTCAAAATGCTATATAGTAGCCAATTCTGTCAAGCAAGCATTGGAAGCCTTTGGATTCTTGAGGTTCAATGTTGAGAGATGGAATGACAAGAACATCCGTATCAAGGATAACAACCAAGAACACTCCATCACTGCCAATTTTGGTGAGGAGGGGTCATTCTTCATCCAAGCACTGGCCAATGATGAAAGCAGGCTTGACTCTCTCAATGGAAATGTCATCATCCTAGATGAAGCACACACCATGAGAAATTCCAAGAAATACGGTCTTATGAAGAAAACAATGTCAGCATACCGGAACAGTATGCTTTTTGTTATCTCAACAGCCGGGGACATTCCAACAGGCTTCCTTGCTAACCGTCTAAAATACTGTCAGAAGGTGCTGAAAGAGTTAGTCAAAGATGATTCATTCTTCATCTTTATCTGTAAGGCAAATCAGGACACTGATGGCGATGTAGGAGACTACTTGGATGAGAATGTGTTGAAGATGGCCAATCCCTCATGGGGTGTGACCGTATCGCTCAAAGCCCTCAAGGAAGAAGCAGAACAGGCCTTGAATGATCCACAGACCAGAAATGAGTTCTTCAATAAGACACTGAATGTCTTTACTAACTCAATGAACGCTTATTTCAATCCAGATGAGTTCATTGCCAGTGATGACTGTTACGACTGGACCATTGAGGAGCTTGCAAAGCTTCCTATTCGCTGGTATGGGGGAGCTGACCTCTCAAGACTGCATGACTTGACCGCTGCTGCTCTTTATGGTGTCTACAATGACGGGGAAAAAGATGTTGATATTTGTATCACACACGCTTTCTTCCCTCGTGTCAACGCTCAGAAGAAAGCCAATGATGATGGCATCCCACTATTTGGGTGGCAATCAGATGGATGGCTTACCATGAGCAACACTCCAACTGTTCTCTATGATGACATTGTTAAATGGTTCATAGAGATGCGACAGAAAGGCTTCAAAATTGCTGCTGTCGGTATGGATAGAAAGTTTGGTAGAGAATTTATGCTCAAAATGAAGCAAGCTAAATTCAAAATGATTGACCAGCCTCAGCTATTCTATTTGAAATCAGAGGGATTCAGAAGAATTGAATTGAAAGTAAAAAATAAAGAATTTTATTATGTACATTCGGACGCTTATGAGTATTGTGTCAGCAATGTCAGAGCCATTGAAAAGGTAGATGATGCCGTCCAGTATGAGAAGTTAGATGGTGATGGCGGCACAGCAAGAATTGACTTATTTGATGCGAGTGTTTTTGCTTGTATTCAGGCACTTGCTAACCTTGGTAAGAATAAGAATGTTATGGCTTACTTTGATTAGATAGAAAGGAGGTGAGAAATATGGGAATCTTTGACAAACTTTTCAAGCGTGGGAAGTCTCAGACGATGTTCACAAGCTTTGGGAATTCAGATTTGGGCATCATGTATGATGGTGATGGTTATATTCCATTAGCAAGGAATCCAGATGTGATCATGGCAGTCAATAAAATCGCTGATATGGTTTCAAACATGACAATTCAGCTAATGGAAAACACAGAATCTGGTGATGTAAGAATCAAGGACGGACTGGCCCGAAAAATTGACATCAACCCTTGCGATCATATGACAAGAAAATCATGGATCTTCAAGATTGTCAGGGACTTGCTCCTGTTTGGCGATGGGAATTCTGTGCTACATGTGGAATATGATCCAATGACTGACTACATCAGCAATCTCAGACCATTTCCAATGTCAGAAGTGTCATTCAAGAGTAATGATCTATCATACATGATCCATTTCAGAGAAACTGATTTCAATCCAGATGAAGTGGTACACTTTGCAATCAATCCTGATCCAGACCGGCCTTATATTGGGACCGGTTTTAGATTGACCTTGAGGGATATTGTACGCAATTTGAACATGGCTACACAGACAAAGAAGGGCTTTATGAATGGAAAGAACGTTCCAAGCCTTATTGTGAAGGTAGATTCATCAAGTGATGAGCTTGGGACTATCGAAGGTCGTGAGAAAATTGCTAAGAAATACCTGACTACAAGCCAAGCTGGTGAACCTTGGATTGTTCCAGAAGCATTGCTGGAAGTGCAACAAGTAAAACCATTAAGCTTGAACGACATCGCTTTGAATGAGTCGGTAGAAATTGATAAGAAAACAGTGGCTGGAATGTTAGGAGTTCCGGCTTTTGTTTTGGGGGTGGGAGATTTCAACAAAGAAGAATACAACAACTTTGTGAACACAACCATCATGAGCATCGCCACAACGATCACTCAAACGCTTACAAGGGACCTACTGACTTCAACCACACGCTACTTCAAATTCAATCCACGCTCATTGTATTCATACGACATCACGGAGCTTTCAACTGTCGCTCAACAAATGACCAACAGTGCTGCAATGCGTAGAAATGAGTGGAGAGATTGGGTTGGTATGACTCCAGATCCTGAAATGGATGAAATTATTGTTCTTGAAAACTATCTGCCACAAGGCGAGTTAGGCAATCAGAACAAACTAAATAAGGAAGGAGGAAATGCCAGTGAAGAAACGTAATTCCTACATCGCTACTCAATTTGAGACACGAGAAGAACAAGAATCTGGTGACTTGATTCTGAGTGGCTACTTCATCCGGTTCGATGAAGAAACTGAGCTGTGGCCAGGCTATTTTGAAGTGATCAAACGTGCAGGAGTTGAAGAAGCAATCAAAAATGCTGATATCCGTGCATTATTCAATCATGATCATAACCTAGTATTAGGACGCACAGGGAACAGCACAGTGAGTCTCAAAGTTGATGACAAAGGTCTTTATGGTGACATTATCATCAACAGGAATGATCCGGACGCTATGGGAGCCTATGCCCGTGTACAGCGTGGGGATATTGTTGGATGCAGTTTTGGATTTATGCCAATCAAGGTGGACACCATTGAGCGTGATGATGGCTCTTATCTTGATACAGTGCTAGAACTTGAAATCTTTGAAGTCAGTCCTTGCACATTCCCGGCCTATCCACAGACTGAAATTGCTGCACGTAAGAAAGACTTTGAGTGTCTAAAACGTGCCAATGTTGAAGCGTTAAATGAACGCAAAATGAAAATTAAGGAGAAATACAATCTATGAACAAAGCATTGATTCTGGGCGCACGTATGCGCACCAAAGCAAACAAGGTTGTTGAATTGGAAGAAGCAATCACAGAATTGAACAACCGTTCTGCTATTGAAGCAGAAAAATTGGACCGTGCAGAAACTGAAGAAGAAGTTTCAACGGTTGAAAAAAGCCTTGAAGAAATTCAAAAAGAATTGGAAGAGAAACAAGCGGAAAAAGAAAAACTTGAAGAAGAAATTGAAGAACTTCAAAAGCAAGTTGATGAACAAAATCGGAAAGCCCCAACATTTAAAGATGTTGAGCAACGTGGAGGAAAGAAATTGGAACAACGTGACGCAATTGCTAAATTCATTCGTACTGGTCAAACTCGTGACATTGAAGGTCTTAAAACAACTGACTCTGGAAGCGCTGCTTTGATCCCAACTGAAGTGTTAAAACCTCACTTCCTTGAAAAGACACGCAATCCACTCTTGGATCTTGTCCAACGTGTTCAAGTGAATAGTGGTTCTGGTAAATATCCAGTTATCAAGAAGACAGATGGGAAAATGGCTTCTACTGATGAATTGAAAGCAAATCCTGAGCTTGGAAAACCAAAAATCAGTGAAATTGATTACTCAATCAAGACTTACCGTGGATACATTCCTGTGTCTCAAGAAATGATTGATGATGCAGACTACGACATCATGTCTATTGTAGAAGATGAAGTAGTCAATCAAGGTGAAAATACTGAGCTTTCATTGATTACTGCTGTACTAAAAACAGCTACTCCAGCAGATGCTGCTGGATTAGATGGCATTAAAGATATCTACAACAAGAAACTAAAATCAATCTACAAACCAAGTATTGTTGTAACTCAATCAATGTTTGCAGCGCTTGACAAGGTCAAGGATAAAAATGGGAAATATATGCTTCAACCAGATGTCACATCACCTACAGGATATTCATTCGGTGGCAAAAAGATTTATCCAGTGGATGACACTTTGTTTGGCAATGAAGGTGATATGAAGTTCTTTATTGGAGATGTTGCAGAATTCGTTAAATTGTTTGACCGTCTTCAAGTATCTGTCAAATGGATTAACAATGACATCTATGGCCAATTGCTTGGGCTCTTCCTACGTCTTGACGTCAAGAAAGTAGATGAAGCTGCTGGATTCTTTGGCACATACACTGATGTTGTAGCGTAAGGAGGTATCACATGCCCTATACAGTAATCCGTCCATTCAAGGACATGCGTGACAAAGAACAACATGAATATAAAATTGATGATGTATTTCCACGCAAAGGCTATGAACCTGATCAAGAGTTTGTTCAAGGACTCTTGACAGGCTTCAACTCAGCAGGTTCAATCTTCATCACTGATGAAGTAGTAAAGAAAGCTACTAAGAAAGTAGAAGAGGCTGTTGAAGAGGTAGTAGAAACTGCTGAGAAAGCAGAAGAGACCTCTGAAGAAGTGGAAGCAACTACTGAGGAAGTAGAAGAAACCACTGGAGAAAAACCAAAACGCAAGAAAGCAACCAAGAAAGAGGAAGAATAGCATGGACACTGGTCAGTTAGTGGAATTACTTAAAATCAAATTAGGAATTGCTTCAAATTTGCGAGATAAAACACTGGAGAAGATTGTCTCAAGCGTCATCAGCGAATTAACAAACAATCTGGGTGTTGAATTGGTTCCAGATCGTGCTGACCATGAAATGTTCATTGTTGACTTTGCTGCTTATCGCTATGAAGGTGGTGTTGATCTACCACGTCACCTTCAATGGCGCTTGCACAATCTGCAAATCTCTTCCAAGAAAGAGGTGTGAGATGTGGAATGATGAAATCACATTGATAGGTTTTAAAATTACAGGCAAGGACAAACTCAAACAAGATCTGACTGAGAAAGTAAAGACTACAATTTTTTGTAAAAAGAAATCTATTACACGGTCTGAATTTTACCAAGCAAATCAGGCTGGCATTCGTCCAAATCTGATTGTTGATATTCACAGCTTTGAATATAACAATCAGGAATTTGCTGAATTTGGCGGTAAAGAGTACCGGATTTTGAAGACATATCCAATCAACCTCAACATCCTTGAATTGACTTTAGTGGAGAAAATGACATGAGCCAAGATCTAGCCAGTCAAATTGCTAAAGCTTTAGCAGATTATTCCACAGAAGTTGAAGAGAAAGTGGACGAAATAGCGGAAGAAACAGCAGAAGAGACCGTCCAAGAATTAAAAGCAACAAGTCCAAAACGATTTGGGAAGTATGCCAAAACGTGGAAGAAAAAGAAAATGGGGAAAGGTAATTTTGTAGTGCATAACACAAATTACCGTCTTCCTCATTTGCTTGAATTTGGACATATCAAAAGGAACGGGGGACGGGTTTCCGGCATCGTACACATCAAGCCGGCAGAAGATCACGCTATTGAGAATTTTGAAAAGAAATTGAAGGAGCTTGGAAGATGAAGCTGTCAGAGTTTGCAGAAATTTTGGAACAGGCTGGGTTGCCAGTCACCTACAAGGCATTCAGAGAAGGAAATGTCCCTTCACTGCCTTACCTTGTCTATTTTGAAAGCTTGCCATCTATCACAGGGACAGACAATCAAGCATCATACAAGATCCGTGCTGTCACTGTAGAATTGGCATTTGAACGAAAAGATGAGGAACTAGAAGAACGATTGGAAGAGCTGTGGAATGCCCACAAGCTCTTTTATGATGTTCAGGAAGAAAATTTTATTGAATCAGAAAGACTGTTTGTGAAGTCTTATGAAGTCTATCTATATTGAGGAGGAAAGAAATGACTGAAAACAAAGTTACATTTGGACTTGAAAATGTCCATGTGGCACCAATCCAATCAATCAGTGAAGCAGGAGTGATCACTTATGGTCAAGTATTCCGCTTCCCTGGAGCGATGGAATTGACGCTGGACCCTAAAGGGGATTCAGGATCAGTGAAAGCTGATAACATTGATTATTACTTCATCAACTCAAATGAAGGTTATGAAGGCAAATTTAAAGTCCCACACATCATTGAAGCATTCGCAACAAAAATTTTGGGGGACATCAAAGACCCATCAACAGGAGTGGTTACAGAAAAAGCTGATGCAAAGACAACCAACTTTGCTCTTATGTTTGAATTCGCTGGTGATGCTAACAAGACACGTCACATCATGTATTACTGTTCAGCAAGTCGCCCATCAAGTGGATCAGCTACTAAGAACGGAACCAACGTGAATGAACGTGAATTGAGCTTCAATGCTAGTCCCCGTCCCGGTGATCAAGTGGTGAAACGTTCCATCACATCAGCAGATGATCAAGAAGTTTATAAGAAATGGTTTGAAAAGGTCTATGAACCTAATCAAGCTTTGTAATTGAGGAGGTCTTAAATGCGTAAGAGTGTGATCATTAGTGAAAAGGAGTATGAGCTTGTAACCAATGCTTACACTCCTATTGCTTATAAGAGTGAGTTTGGGAAAGATTTCTTCCAAGATTTATTTGGAATGATCTCAAACCAAAATATCATGCAAATGGCTGAGAATGGCAACAATGAAGTTGACATCAACATGTTAGCCAATTTTGACATGACCTTCTTCAATCGCTTGTTTTGGGTTTTCACAAAATCAGGAAATCCACACATCAAGCCTTATGAACAATTTTTCATGGAGATGGAAGAATTTCCTTTGCAGGACATCGCTCCAATTCTAATGGAAATGATCAACGACACGATGACATCAAAAAAAAACCAGATGAGTCAGAATCAGCCAGTGATGAAATCTTTACAGTAGAATCATATCTCTCTTGCTGTAAAGAAACTGGTCTCACGATTGATGACCTGAAGCACATTTCAATTGGAATGGCTCTTGATTATCAAACAGATTATGTGAATTTGCGTACTGAGAACAAATCAGAAACACGCAAGGCCACACAGTCAGATTTTGACTCATTTTAGTCTGAAATAGAGTGCTGAGAGGAAGAATCTGAGGTCAAGTTCATCGAATGGATGGACGATTGATCACAAGAAGCCTTTAGGCGCTCTTTATATTTTTATGTGAAAGGAGGAAATATGGCCGGTAATATTAAAGGGATAAAAATTGAAATTGGCGGTGACACACAGCCCCTTCAAAATGCCCTGAAAAAAGTAAATTCTGCCTCTATTGAAGCAGCAAAAGAATTGAAGAGCATTGACAAGGCTCTGAAATTTGACACAGGGAATGTGACTCTATTGGCTCAGAAGCAAGAAGTCCTCCAAAAGCAAGTCTCAACTACCAAAGAGAAATTGGAAACATTGAGACAGGCACAAGCACAAGTTGAAGCTCAATTCAAGAGCGGTGACATTGGTGCTGATCAATACCGTGCATTTCAACGGGAAGTGGTCCAGACGGAAAACATCCTGAAAGGCTATGAGAACAAGCTTGAAAATGTCAATAAGGCATTGGACGGAAATGGGAATGCCACAAAATCCAACCGTGAACAACTGAAAGAGCTTCAAAACGAGCAACAGCGCCTTGCAAGTGAAGGTGACAAAGTTGTCAGCTCATTCAAGTTACAAGAAAGCCAAATGGGTTCAAATGCTAGTGAAGCAGATAAGCTGGCACTTGCTGAACAGAAGATTGGGAAGCAAAGCGAGATTGTCGCCCAACAGGTTGAGAATCTTGAGAAACAGCTTGCTCTTGCAAAACAAGAGTATGGCGAGAACTCAACAGAAGTCAATAAGCTAGAAACTCAACTGAATGAGTCCAAGGCTGCCTTCAACGGGCTTTCCAATGAAATGGAGAATCTTGGTGAGTCAGGGAAGAAAGCCAGTAGCGGTCTAGAAGAGACAAATAAGCTTCTAAAAGCTGAGTTACTGAATCAATTTTCTGAGAAGCTATCTGAGATCAGTCAGAAGTTGGTTGATTTTGGAAAGAGCGCTCTAGATGCGTTCCGGGAAATTGATGAAGGAATGGACACTATTGTCACCAAGACTGGTGCAAGTGGAAAGTCCCTTGAGCAGATGCAAGGAATTGCTAATGGCATAGCCACTGAAATGCCTACTGATTTCAGCAAAATCGGGAATGCAGTCGGTGAAGTTAATACTCAATTTGGCCTGACGGGAGATGCGCTCAAAACCACATCTGTTGACATGCTCAAGTTCGCAGAAATCAACGGATCTGACATCACGAATGCAACAATTCAGTCTAAGCAAGCCTTGGAAGCCTACGGTTATTCTGTTGACTACCTTTCTGATGTATTGGATAGTACAACTTACGTGGCACAATCAACAGGGGTTTCTGTTGATGACTTGATGAAGAAAGCAACAGATGGAGCGCCACAAATCAAGATGCTTGGTCTTGAATTTGATGAAGCTGTCACATTGATTGGTCAACTTGAACAGCATGGGGTTGATTCATCAGCAGCATTGTCAGGAATGACAAAGGCAGCAGGGGTCTACACTAAAAAAGGAAAGACCATGAAAGAGGGTCTCAAAGAGACCATTGAAGCCATCAAGAATAGCAAATCAGAGACAGAAGCAATGGGGATCGCTATGGAGATTTTTGGTGCAAAGAAAGCACCTCAAATGGTCGATGCCATCAAGCGTGGAGCTTTGAGTTTTGATGAACTTGGAAAAACATCTAGAGAGTCAGCCGGTGTGGTTTCTGAGACTTATGAAAATACTCTGGATCCTATTGACAAATTCACCACAGCGCAAAATGGGTTGAAGATTGTTCTGGGAGAAATTGGTGGAGCCATAGCTGAAACATTCGCCCCAGCGTTAGATGTTCTAGTAGGACTTTTCAAAAATGTAGCAGAATGGATCAAACAACTACCTGGCCCGGTTAAACAGTTCATTGTAATAATGGGATCTATCACAGCAGTTGCTGGTGTGATTACTCCTTTAATTGTGGGATTCATGGCATTAGCTGGAGGCATAGGGGCAACCATAGCGGCCGCCTTGCCAATAATAGGGGTTGTTGCCGCAGTAGTAGCTGCTATTGTTGGAATCGGTTTAGTTATAAAGCACTTATGGGAAACCAATGAGGGATTTAGGGGCGCTGTTGAAGCAGTCTGGAATGCTATCATGTCAGTCATCAACACTGTTGTCAAAGCCATCTCTGATTTTGTAATGCAAATTTGGGGAACGCTGACAAGTTGGTGGAACGACAATCAGCAATTGATCAGACAAACAGCAGAAACAGTTTGGAATGCTATTTCAGCAGTAGTGACAACGGTCATGAATGTTCTTGGTCCATTTATTCAAACGGCATGGAATAACATTTCAACGGTAATTTCTACGGTCTGGGACACCATCAAAACCGTTGTTGAAACAGCCATCAACGTGGTATTAGGCATCATTAAGACTGTGATGCAGATCATCAATGGTGATTGGTCGGGAGCTTGGGAATCTATCAAAGGTATTGCTGAAAGTATCTGGAATGGTATCAAGAGCATTGCTGAATCTGTATTCAATGCAATGGCTCAGATTCTATCTAACATCTGGAATACTATTTCAAGCACTGCATCAAGCATTTGGAATGGTATCAGTTCAACTCTCTCAGGTATCTGGAATGGAATATCAAGCACAGTCTCAAGTGTATTCAACGGAATTTCAAGCACGATTTCAGGAATCTGGAATGGAATCAGCTCCACTGCATCAAGCATTTGGAACGGTATCAAAGACACGATTGGTGGAGCAATTAATGGGGCAAAAGATCTAGTAGGAAATGCTATAGATGCCATTAAAGGCTTTTTCAATTTCCAATTCAAATGGCCACACATCCCATTACCTCACTTCAAAGCAAGTGGATCTATTAACCCACTTGATTGGCTAAAGGGTAAAGGGATTCCAAGTATTGGAATTGAGTGGTATGCAAAAGGTGGGATTCTAACTAAGCCCACAGCGTTCGGTGCAAACGGGAACAACCTCATGGTCGGTGGTGAAGCAGGGAAAGAAGCAGTCCTGCCACTGAATGAACGGAACTTGAGCGCCATTGGCCGTGGCATCGCCCAAACAATGGACCCACAAGGAACCGTGATCAACATCAACATTTCTGACAACATCATCAGGGAAGAAGCTGATATTGAGAAGATCGCTAATAAGGTGTCTCAGAAGATAGCTGCTGAATTGAGGAGACAGAAAGAATTGAGAGGAGCGCCTACATGGTAAAATACAACGAATTGATAATTGATGGAGTTGGAACTTCTTCATTTCCATTTGATGTGATTGTGCTTGAAGGCCCTACAATTCAAGTGGGTTTATCAAAAGACAAGCTATTGAGCCATGATGGAGTTAGTGGATACATCGTTCAGTCAAATCCTCACAGAGAAGCGATTGAAAAGAAATACACTCTTCAGCTCATCAACCCAACAGAGTTGCAAGTCCTTGAATTTGTCCAATTTCTCTCTAAAAGAAACTTCTGGCTTGAGAATCAACAGAACAAGCTCACAAGATGGTTCTGCTATCAGACAAAGGTGTCTGACACTCAGAGAGATAAAACTAAAATGTATTCTGTGGAAGTGACATTTGTTTGTCACCCCACTAAATACATGAAGAACAACGATGTTCAGACTATCACCTCAAATGGTGTTCTCAGACTACAAGGCAGCTCACTAGCGTTTCCTAAAATCACAATTAAAGGCAACAGCTCATCTGAGACCAGCTTCACGATTGGGAAGCAAACCATCAAGCTTGAACAGCTATCTGAGAGCGCTGTAATGGTAAATGATCCACAGAATCCAAGCTTTTTGGACAAGAGAGGGAATCTGGTGAAGTGGTCAGGAGACTTCATCACAATTGACGCTAACCAAGGTCAGAAGACTGTTGGTGTGGTTTTAGGACCAGGTATTCAATCACTTGTCTTTGAAACTAATTGGGGGTGGTTATAATTCTATATTTATTAGACAGAAATGTTCAAACAGTGAAATGGAATGGGCAACCACTCCATGAAGCAACAAAAGCAGAAGTTGAAGAAGTAATCAACGTGAGCTACACTCTCAAGGTTGATTATCCAATCACAGACACTGAAATTTATAAGAAGTTTCAGGAAGACATGCTCATCATTGCCCCCACCCCTGTCACTGGCCGGCAACTATTCCGAATTAAGGAAATCAGCGAGCAAGATGACACAGTGAGCCTGACTTGTCAGCACATCACAGAAGACATCTTCAAGCGCTCTGTTCGTCCTATCAAGGTTTCAAACTCAACTTGTCAAGTCGCCTTGAATGCTATGATTTCAGCAGTTAAGACACCACTTGGGAAATTCTCTTTCACAAGTAACATCATGGACAATAGAACCTTCAACACCACAGAGGATGAAACACTCTATAAGATTCTTATGGATGGAAAACATTCCATCGTTGGTGCTTGGGAAGGCGAAATGATCCGTGACAACTTCCTGATTGATATTCCAAAGAGTCGGGGCATTGATCGTGGTGTGGTAATCACTACACATCAAAACTTGAAGCAATATGAACGGAATAAGAGCAGTTCCAGCATCATCACAAGACTGCATCTGAAATCAACCTTCAAACCAGAGGGAGCAGAAGAAGACACGGTTCTGAAAGTCACTGTGGACAGCCCCCTCATTGGTACCTACCCTTACATCAATGAAGCTGAGTATGAAAATAATGATCTTACTACAGAGGAAGAATTGAGAAAATGGGGTGAAGCCAAATTCAAGAATGGGAATATTGACAAGCCCACTGATCAGATCAAAATTGAAGCTTATGAGCTTGATGGGCAAACTATCTATCTTGGTGACACAGCAGCCCTCATGAGCTTGAAGCATGATGTCATGCTGAAGAAAAAAGCTGTGGGCTATGTCTATGATGCTCTGTCAGAAGAGTATATCTCTCTTACATTTGATGACAAGGCCGGTCACGGTGGAGGCCTATCAGGCTCTAATGGAATTTCTGATGTAGCATCTGAAATCCTTGACACAGTTCAAAAGACTCAAGAGGATGATGAATACTACAAGAAATTGAAAGTATTGGTTGATAATGCCAACAGGGCTTTTGAAGACAAAGCAGGAGCCTTGGAGAAAGAGATCACTGATGGGATTGAGCAGGCCAAAGCACAAGCTGAAGTAGTCAAAGAGGAAATCTCAGCTCAAGTCACTGAGAAGATCAATGCTGCTAATCAGAAGAATAAGAATGAAATTGTAGAAGAGTTCAAAGCTCAATATAATGGCATTGAAGTCAAGATGGAAGGCTTGAAAGCTACTACTGATCAATTAAAGACCAGTGATGCAGATATCAAGAAAATAATCAATGACTTCAAAGATCAAACACAAAGCCAATTTGTAGGAGTCCAAGGCGCACAATCACGCTTTGAGCAGACCACAGAGAAGGCCATTTCTGACCTAACCAATGTGACCAATGGCAAAGCAGATCGCTCTTATGTTGAGCAGACGGTGAATGGCATCAAAGAAGAGTTCACCACAATTGGTGTTGGTGGTGGCCCTAATATGCTCAGAAACTCAAGAGCAGATGATGGCTTGAATTTCTGGAGTGAAGAAAATGGGAAATTAAGTTTCATTTCTCACCAATTCTATTTCAATGGACAGAAAAGAATGTTTCTACTGTCCAACGGTGCCAAAGTTCACAGCCCCCGTTTTATTGTTAAACGGAACAAGGATTACATCCTCAACTTAACAGCATTCGATGCTAACACAAGAAATGTAAAGATTTCATTTTGTAAGCGCAAAAAAGGGAACACAGCAGATTTTGAGGAGAAACAAGAGATCTTCAACAAAACTGGTTCCCCTGCATTCAGCTCTCATGAAGCACTCAAGCGAACTCTAAAATTTAATGTTGGGGAGTTTGATGATGGTTATCTTCTTTTTGAATATCAAGGAAATCCATCTGGATGGTCAGGAATGTTCATGACTGAGCTTGACTTTTATGAAGGCTCAAATGACCGGTTATGGCAACCGGCACCAGAAGATTCTGCCACAGAAATGCAGGCGACATTTGAGCGCACAGCTCAAGGGTTGACCACAAAGATCACGAATCTTGAACAATACACTGGACAAAATGGGGAACTTGAGAGCAGATTGAAACGTTTTGCAGAAGAGAGAACCGCAAACACTTACACATCAATCACAGAGCTACTTTCTCAACAGTATATTGCTAAAAATAAATATACTGAAGATCTTAATGGTATCACAAGAAGATTTGATGAAATTGTGCAAGCTGGAGAAAACTTGCTTAAAAACAGCGGGAATCCCCAAAATGTAGAGGGTTGGGGGTATTATGATCCTGGAGTGAGTCCAGTAGTAACAGTCTCAACTAATCCAATCTACTACAATGAATCCAGAAAACTCTTTAAGATCGAAAATGCAAGTGACACTACTAAAGCAGCAGCATCTCAACGCTACAACATCAAGAGAAATACAACTTACACGATCTCATTTGATGCAATTGGATCAGACAATCTTCAACCTGCAACATTCTACTTCCTAGCAAGGAAGAAAGGCGAGACGGCAAACTTTTCAAAAGTTTTCACTCTTGCTGACAAGATCGCTATTCCACAAGATAGAATCACACGCTACTATTTCACAGTCAATTCTGAGGAATACGATGAAGCATTTTTGAGATTTGACAACACTGGATCATCAAATGGACAGACTTCAAGTCTTTGGTTCGGTGACATTGATGTCTATGAAGGTTCTATCAAGAGAGCGTATCAACCGCCTACTGATGATGGAAAATCATTAATTGAAGCCAAACTTGCTGAATTTAAACAAGGAATTGATGGGCAGTTTTCAACATTTTCTACAGAATTCGGAATGAGGCTGTCCAGTCAAAACTCTGTACTCAATGACAAGTTGGATGATTTTAAAGACAGCATCAATGGTCGCTTTGCAAACTACCAAAGCACAGTAAATGGGCAGATGGCAACGATCATCAGCCAATTTGATGGAGTACTCAAAAAAACAGACATCAATATCACAGATGGTCAAATTTCTTTTGGTACAGGTAAGAGCATCAACGGTAGAACCATCAGCTCCTTGCTGGTACAGGAACCGGAAGCCATTGCTTTGATCGCTAAATTAATCAAAGTAAAAGGTGACATGGTAGTTGACGGCTCAATCACAAGTAGGCATCTAGCTTCTGCAAGTGTCAGAACTGGTCACATGGAATCTGGATCAGTCACTACTCAGATCCTTGCAAGCAATGCAGTGACAGCGGATAAGCTACAAGTTGACTACGCTTTAATAAACAAGCTTATTTCAAACCAAGCTTTCATCAGGGAGTTGACATCACAGAAAGCCTTCATCACTCAATTAGGTTCAATTGATTTCACTGCCGAACACATCAAAGGTGGCCGCTTGAGTGCAAACAACGGTACAACTGTATTTGACCTAAATGATGGAACAATCAATCTATTTTCAAACACAGGAACAATCAGAAGAATTGATGACACAAGTTCATCTCAATTCATGAAAATGACCAAAAGCGGTTTTGTTGCTGAACAATTCAGGGACTCAAATGCCGCTATGATTGTGATTGGGACTAACCACGACAAGTCTGAGAAGACTGACAATGAAACATTTGCCGGAACTCGTCTTTGGTCAGGCTCAAAGAATGGGGTGAAAGAATCATTTTATGAAATTGTTAGTGATCGTTTAGCGATATATTCAAATGGCGATTATCGTAGTCCTTGGGTGTTTCACAACAACACAAGAGATGGCAGTGCTTATTTTATGCCTATGAATGAAAAAGGTGTCCGGCATAATTTAGGAAGAGGGGACAGGCACTTCAGCGGTGCATGGATCAATAATATTTTCATTGGTCAAAGCGCTGTAAATCTTGGAACATACGTCTGGGATATCTTAACCTGTTTTGGTCAACTTTCAAAATTCAATTGGGATTTTAAAAACAAAACAGTGTCAAATCACATTTCTGGAGTATTAACTAAGTACGGTTTCAAATAGAAAGGTAAAAAATGAAAGAAAACACTTATGTATCAATCATCACAGATCTAGCTAATCAATTAGCTAGTAAATCAATCAATGAAGCTGAATTCAAAGCACGCTTAAATGAAGCGCAGCAGGAGAAAGCACAGCTCATTCAAGAGCTGGAAACATATCGCTCTGTTCTGGAATCTGACAAAGATTTGAAGGATCTATTTGAAGAAATTAAAAATAAAAATGAGGTAAACGCTTAATGAATTATAAAGTACAGTTCAAATCCTATGACCCTGTAGCCAATGCCACAAAGGTTTCCATCAAGCAAGATTATCCCTACCGTGTGTTTGAAGAATCACTTCCAAACAACCGCATGGGAGATGAAGAAACAGTCCTTGTGGATGCTGTTCTAAACCTTGTACGAATGGAATTAGATCCATCTGGTGCTATTGTAGCTCTTAAGAAAGAGCTTGACAAATCTGTTGAAGCTAACAAAGAAGCCATCCAGAAGATCAAAGAGCTAACTCAAGAGAACGAGAAGAAGGATGCTCAAATCCAAAACAACAAAGCTCTTGCTGATTGGGCGGTTCTCGTAGCTGTGACAGACCAAGACAATCCACTTGATCCAACGCTATTCAAGCGAGCGCTTGAGCTTGTGGAAGCCGCTCAAGTAGGGAAGACCTACAAGAAACATGACATTTTCACATTGATTGATCCAGATCACACTGAACAATTTAGCGAAGGAAAACGGGTGCTTGTACAAGTCAACTACGACTTCACCTATAATGGGGAAACAGTCAAAGACTTGAAAGGCCCATTGCTTCAAAATGGTAAACTTGCAATCTATAATTGGGAAGTACCCAAAGAAGAGAATCAAAACAAACCATCTGGAGATCTTGAGACCCAACCAGTAGCACTGCCTGAATCTTAATTGAGAGGAGTGTGATTGATGTATAAAGAACCAGATGGAATCTTTGGAATCATTGAAATAGTAAGGGAATTTTACGATCACGGAATTGATGAGCACATGATTATGTTCATGTTTATGGCCATTGTTGCTCTGGACATCGTTTTAGGAGTATCTAGAGCATGGGCCTACCATGAATTTTCAAGTAAAAAATGGAGAAAAGGGCTAGTCAGCCACACTGCAATGATTTTGATTGTAGCTATTGGCTATCCATTCGCCCTATACATGAATCTTGGACCCGTAGTTGATGCCTTCATTGTCGCAATGATGGCAGCATACGGTTCCAGTATTCTTGCCAGCCTTTCAGCTTTAGGAGTTGAAATCCGTGGTCTAGATCACCTTGTAAAACAAAATATTGATCATGAGAAATTTCAGTTAAAAGATGGCTTGGAAGAGCCTAGTAAACTAATCAAAAAAGGAGAAAAGAAAAATGAATCAAATCACTGATATTGTTGTAAGCGGGGCTATGAGTATTCTAGTAGTGTTAGTAGGTATTGTTGTTAATTCTGTTAAACAGTACCTTCTCACCCGTGGCGGTAAGAAAGCACTTGAAACCGCTGAAATCCTAGCTAAAAATGCCGTACAGGCTACCGAACAAGTGGCCGATAAGTTAGACATTCACGGCGCCGATAAACTAGAACACGCTAAAACAAGCCTTATTGAAGGCCTTGAAGCTTATAACATTTATTTAACGAATGATCAGTTAAATACATTTATTGAATCAGCAGTTAAAACAGCAAACGACGCCTGGAAAAAATGAGGTGAAAACATGGATAAAATTCAACTATTTCAAAATGAAGTGCTAGGATATGGCTTTGACATTGATGGATTTTACGAGTGGCAATGCTGGGATGGATACGCTAAATATTGTATTTGGCTAGGCGTTCCCTTTGCTAACTGTACCAATTCCGGCTATGTTAAAGATATTTGGGAACAGCGTTATAGCAACGGTATTTTAGATTACTTTGATGAAGTGGAAAAATTGGAAGGCAATGAAGTTTGTATCTTTACAGAAAACGAATGGACGCCGGTTTCTCATGTCGCTATGTTTGTAGCAGATATTGACGGAAACCAAGGCTGGTTCCTTGGTCAAAACCAAGGTGGAACACCAGGGCCGAATGGTGGTGGTGGTGCTTTCAACCTTGTGGCCTTCCCTTATTCCGCTTTATATCCTACGGCCTTCCGCCCTAAAGGCGAATCGCTTCCGAAAGAAGAACTCAAAGAAATCGTTACAGAAGTAATGGAGAATCATGAAGTTCCATTCTTTCCAGAAGATGCAACTTTCACAGTTGGAGATGCTCCAATCAATGTGAGACGCTATCCAGATCTAAGTGGAGAGATTGTTGCAACCTACCAACCGGGCGAAAAAGTCCACTATGACTCAAAAGGATCTAATGCAGGCTATCGCTGGATCTCTTACATTGGAGAATCAGGGAACCGCAACTATATGGCTATTGGCCCCACAGATGAAGCAGGAAATAGAACTGACTTGTGGGGAATGTTAGAATAAGAGGATTTTGATGAGCGGAAAAAATTCAACTAATCTGAAACAGACCAAAGGCGGGGAAGTCATCAAACAAGGTGACTCCTCATCTATCTTTGAATATGAATTATTAGACTACGATGGCAACAAATTCAGTTCTCTGGATGGTAAAAACGCTAAGATCAAAATAGCAAATGCCAAAGGAAAGAAAACAATCGTGGCTGTTGTAGAAAATTCAAGAATTCAATTCAAACTTGAAAAAATTCTACCTCCCGGCATCTATCAAGTAGAGGTTGAATGTGATGGTTTCATCTTTCCTAGTGATAAGAGTGCTAAAATTGATATAATTCAATCAATTGAAAACTATCAAGTAGGCAACATTGTTGAAATTGACAAGATAAACATACAGGAAGAAATAGCTGCATACATTGCTACACATCAAATTCAGCCATACAATGATAGTCAAATCATCAAGAGGATTGAGACACTAGAAAATAGGCCACAAATACAGCCAGAAGTGGTTGACTTAACAAACTATTTGACATCAGAAAAATGCTATCAAACGTTTGTGACCTATAGCGCTCTTCAAAATCAGATGACAAGTAACATCAAGAATAAACACTTGGAACTTGGGATTGATGCCCTGATAGATGAGAAACTAAAAAATGGCGGTGATTCATTCATCACTGGCCATCAAGCAGAAAACATTTTTGTTTCAAAACAAGAGCTTGCAGCTATCGTTTCACGAGTTCAAGCGCTAGAAAATAAAGCATAGTTTTCACCCTCCAAAATGGAGGGTTTTTTCTGTTATAATGGAAAATTTCAGGAATGTCTGTTATAACCTCAAACAATTATCAAAAAATCTTTTCCTATTAAATGACTTCCTTTTTTATCTAAGACAAAAAAATAAAACTTGAACTTTCTTGAAAGCTATGCTAAACTAACAATGTGAGCAATGGACTTGTGGAGTTTTAGAAGTCAGTACCTAAAACAGACCCTAAAATCTAAAAACAGCGATATAATTGAGTTTTAGAAACTCCCACCGGCTCCATATTTTTATGCATGGAAGATTACTCAAGAGGCTTAAGAGGCCGTGTTGGAAACGCGGTAGGCGTGTAAAAGCGTGCGTGGGTTCGAATCCCATGTCTTCCGTTGTTGAGACATCATTGTGTAGCAGTGGTGTTTTTTTGTACAAAAAAGAGTCCCAAAAATAGACAAGTGAGGGAGGAGAAGAAGTGATTGCACAGCTAGATACCAAATCAGTCTATACTTTTATGGAAAGCCTTGTGACCATAAAAGACTATGTCCACGTGGCTAAAAGCATGGGGTATGACGCATTGGGAATCATGGATATAGATAATTTATATGGTGCTTATGAATTTATCGAAGCCTGTCAGGCCCACAAGCTCAGCCCCTTGGTCGGTTTAGAAATTGGACTAGAGGTAGAGAATGAAACAATTCCGTTTCGGATGATCGCTCTGTCAACGAAGGGCTACCAGAATCTGATGAAGATGTCAACCGTCAAAATGATGGGGAAGAGCAATTGGGAGGATGTGAAGCACCTAACAGAAGGAGTAGCAGTCATTGTCCCAGCTCCTTTTGCTAGTGGAGCCTTGCCGCTTGGTCTAGATTACTTCATCGGAGTTTTTGCGGATACGCCGGTCCAAGAGTTTAGCCACCCTGTGATTCCTCTTCATACCGTTCGATTTTTTGAGGCGGAAGATGTGGAAGCCATGCAGATGCTAGCAGCCATCAAGGACAATCAAAGCTTGACAGAAACAGGGCCAATTGATCCTACAACGGTCCTTAAAAAACCTCAGGATTTAAAGAGTGATTTTGCAGAGCGCTTTCCGCAAGCTATCACAAATTTGGAAAAACTTGTCCAAGGGATTCAATATGACATTGATACCCAGTTGAAATTGCCTCGCTTCAATCCTCAGAAACCAGCTGTTGAGGAACTGAGAGAATTAGCCCAAGCGGGTCTTCTTCGAAAGAATTTGACCAGTCCGGTCTATCAAGAACGTCTGGAGCATGAATTAGACATTATTCACCAGATGGGCTTTGATGATTATTTCTTGATTGTCTGGGACCTTCTTCGTTTCGGACGGAGTCAAGGCTATTATATGGGAATGGGACGTGGGTCTGCTGTAGGCTCACTGGTAGCCTATGCCCTAGGGATTACAGGGATTGATCCTGTGGAGAAGAACCTCCTGTTTGAGCGCTTTTTAAATGTGGAGCGCTACACCATGCCGGATATTGATATTGATATTCCTGATATCTATCGACCAGAATTTATCCGCTATGTGCGAGACCGTTATGGGAGTTACCATGCAGCTCAGATCGTGACCTTTTCAACCTTTGGGGCCAAACAAGCCATTCGCGATGTCTTTAAACGTTTTGGGGTACCAGAGTACGAATTGACCTCCATTACCAAGCGGATTGGGTTTAGGGATACACTGACGACAGCTTATGAACAGAATCTAGCTTTTCGACAAGTGATTCATAGCCGAGCAGAATTTGAGCGTGGCTTTGAAATTGCTAAAAGAATTGAAGGCCAACCAAGACAGACATCGATCCACGCGGCTGGGGTTGTGATGAGTGACCAGGATTTGACGGATCACATTCCTCTCAAGTATGGAGAAGACATGTTTGTCACCCAGTATGATGCCCATGCGGTTGAAGCCAATGGTCTGTTGAAGATGGACTTTTTGGGTCTGCGAAATTTAACCTTTGTTCAGAAAATGAAGGAAGCCGTCTATGAAAAGTACCAAGAAGAGATCGTGATTGAAGCCATTGATTTAGAAGATCCAGAAACCTTGGCCTTGTTTGCTGCTGGGGATACCAAGGGGATTTTCCAATTTGAACAGGCTGGAGCCATTCGCCTCTTGAGACGAGTGAGACCCAATCATTTCGAAGAAGTGGTAGCGACCACCTCTCTCAATCGTCCAGGGGCTAGTGATTACATTGATAATTTCGTCAAAAGAAAGCACGGCCAGGAAAAAGTTGACATTCTGGATCCAGCTATTGAAGAAATCTTACGGCCTACTTATGGGATCATGCTCTACCAAGAGCAGGTCATGCAGGTTGCCCAGCGTTTTGCAGGCTTTAGCCTGGGAAAAGCCGATATTTTACGTCGGGCTATGGGTAAAAAAAATGCGGCTGAAATGCATAAGATGGAAGACGATTTTGTCGCAGGTGCTCTTAAACTTGGGCATACGGAAGAAAAAGCCAAAGAGGTCTTTGCAATCATGGAAAAATTCGCAGGCTATGGGTTTAACCGTTCCCATGCCTATGCCTATTCTGCCTTGGCCTTTCAGATGGCCTATTTCAAGGTCCATTATCCAGATGTTTTCTTTGATGTCATGCTCAATTATTCGAGCAGCGATTATCTGACAGATGCTCTCCAGTTTGATTTTAAAGTCGCGCCATTATCCATCAACACCATCCCTTACAGAGATAAGTTCCAGGATCGGAAAATCTACTTGGGAATGAAAAATATCAAGGGACTCCCGAGAGATTTAGCGTATTGGATCATTGATAATCGTCCCTTTGAAAGTGTCGAAGATTTTATTTTACGCCTACCCAATCAGTATCATAAATTGCCTTTGTTAACACCTTTAGTGGAGCTTGGATTGTTTGACATCTTTGAAAAAAATAGGCGCAAGGTGCTTCACAATTTGCCGAATTTGTTTGTCTTTGCCGATGAGCTAGGTAGTTTATTTGCAGATTCTAACTATTCCTGGACAGAAGCAGAAGACTTTAGCCAGGCTGAAAAATATGAGAAGGAAGAGGCCATTATTGGTGTCGGGCTCAGTACTCACCCATTGGTTGCGATTGGGCAAACGAGTCCCTACGAGATCCAACCAATTTCTCAACTCATACAAGGAGAGCAGGTACGCATTCTCATTGAGGTACAAAGCATTCGAACCATTCGAACCAAGTCAGGTGATCTCATGGCTTTCTTACAAGTCAGTGATACCAAGAAAAAATTGGATGTGACCCTTTTCCCTGAAACCTACAATCGATTTTCCTCCTTGATAAAAGAAGGTGGCTTTTATTACTTGACAGGGAAGATACAAGAGCGTGATGGGCGCTTGCAGATGATTCTAGCAGAGGCACAACTAGCGACCAATGAAAAGTTCTGGATCCAGTTGCTCGATCATCGTCAGGATAAAACGATTCTTTCTATCTTGAAAAAATATACGGGCCCATATCCTGTGATATTACGCTATGAAGACGAGAAAAAAACTCTTCAATTGAAGGGCTATACCGTCCAGAAAAACAAAGAATTGGAAGATGAATTAAAGAATCTCGTTATGAAAACGATTTATCGGTAAAAACTGCGAAAAATACGAGAATTTTAGTCTTCTTTGTGTTATAATTACGTAGAATGTAAAAGAAAAAAAGGAGCAAACAACGAAATGAAACGTATTGCTGTTTTAACTAGTGGTGGAGATGCCCCTGGTATGAATGCTGCCATCCGTGCAGTTGTTCGTCAAGCAATTTCAGAAGGAATGGAAGTTTTCGGTATCTATGATGGATATGCGGGAATGGTTGCTGGTAAAATTCAGCCCCTTGACGCCTCATCTGTTGGAGATATTATTTCCCGTGGTGGTACCTTCCTTCATTCAGCTCGTTACCCTGAATTCGCACAACGCGAAGGTCAATTAAAAGGGATCGAGCAATTGAAGAAACACGGGATAGAAGGTGTTGTCGTTATTGGTGGAGATGGTTCTTACCATGGTGCGATGCGCTTGACTGAGCTTGGATTCCCAGCTGTGGGTCTTCCTGGTACGATCGACAACGATATCGTCGGAACTGACTTTACAATTGGTTTTGATACGGCAGTCACAACTGCAATGGACGCGATCGATAAGATCCGTGATACTTCATCTAGTCACCACCGTACTTTCGTTATCGAAGTGATGGGACGTAACGCTGGAGATATCGCTCTTTGGGCAGGGATTGCATCTGGTGCAGATGAAATCATCATCCCTGAAGAAGGATTCAAGATCGAAGATGTTGTTGAGAGCATCAAAGAAGGTTACGCAAAAGGTCGTACCCACAACATCATCATCTTGGCTGAAGGCGTGATGTCTGCAGATGAATTTGGTAAAGCTTTGAAAGAAGCTGGTGATGAAAGTGACCTTCGTGTGACTGAGCTTGGCCACATCCAACGTGGTGGTTCACCGACTGCGCGTGACCGTGTTCTTGCTTCACGTATGGGAGCACACGCTGTTAAATTGTTGAAACAAGGAATCGGTGGTGTAGCCGTTGGTATCCGCAATGAAAAAATGGTGGAAAATCCAATCCTTGGTAAAGCAGAAGAAGGAGCCCTCTTTAGCTTGACAGAAGATGGTAAGATTGTGGTAAACAATCCACATAAAGCTGATCTTGGTCTTGCCGAGTTGAACCGTAGCTTGTCTTCAATTTAATTTTATTTCATAAATTCGTTAACCTTGTCTTAAAAAGACAGATATATTTAAAAAGGAGTCATATATATCATGAACAAACGTGTAAAAATCGTTGCAACTTTAGGTCCTGCGGTAGAAATCCGTGGTGGTAAAAAATTCGGTGAAGATGGATACTGGGCTGAAAAACTTGACGTTGAAGCTTCAGCACAAAACATTGCTAAATTGATCGAAGCTGGCGCTAACACTTTCCGTTTCAACTTCTCACACGGTGACCACCAAGAACAAGGTGAACGTATGGCGACTGTTAAACGTGCAGAAGAAATCGCTGGTAAAAAAGTTGGTTACCTTCTTGATACAAAAGGTCCTGAAATCCGTACTGAATTGTTCGAAGGCGAAGCTAAAGAATATTCATACAAGACTGGTGAACGTATCCGCGTTGCTACAAAACAAGGTATCAAATCAACTCGTGAAGTGATTGCTTTGAACGTTGCTGGTGCGCTTGACATCTTTGATGACGTTGAAGTTGGACACCAAGTATTGGTTGATGATGGTAAATTGGGTCTTCGCGTTGTAGAAAAAGACCCTGCAAAACGTGAATTTGTTGTTGAAGTTGAAAACGATGGTATCATCGCTAAACAAAAAGGTGTAAACATCCCTAACACTAAGATTCCTTTCCCAGCACTTGCTGAACGCGATAACGACGATATCCGCTTCGGTTTGGAACAAGGTATCAACTTCATCGCGATCTCATTCGTACGTACTGCAAAAGACGTTCAAGAAGTTCGTGCTATCTGTGAAGAAACTGGTAACAGCCACGTTCAATTGTTTGCGAAAATCGAAAACCAACAAGGTATCGAAAACTTGGATGAAATCATCGAAGTTACTGATGGTATCATGATCGCTCGTGGTGACATGGGTATCGAAGTACCATTCGAAATGGTTCCAGTTTACCAAAAAATGATTACTTCTAAAGTAAATGCTGCTGGTAAAGTTGTTATCACTGCAACAAACATGCTTGAAACAATGACTGAAAAACCACGTGCTACTCGTTCTGAAGTATCTGACGTCTTCAACGCTGTTATCGATGGTACTGATGCTACAATGCTTTCAGGTGAATCTGCAAACGGTAAATACCCACTTGAATCTGTAGCTACAATGGCGAAAATCGACATGAACGCTCAAACACTTTTGAAAGAATATGGTCGTTTGAACCCAGCTTCATTCGAACGTAACTCAAAGACAGAAGTTATGGCTTCAGCTGTTAAAGATGCTACAAACTCAATGGATATCAAATTGGTTGTAACATTGACTAAGACAGGTCACACTGCACGTTTGATCTCTAAATACCGTCCAGATGCTGATATCTTGGCATTGACATTTGACGAATTGACAGAACGTGGATTGATGTTGAACTGGGGTGTTATCCCAATGTTGACAGATGCTCCTTCATCAACTGATGATATGTTCGAAATTGCTGAACGTAAAGCAGTTGAAGCTGGTCTTGTTAAATCTGGTGATGATATCGTTATCGTTGCTGGTGTACCAGTTGGAGAAGCTGTTCGTACAAACACAATGCGTATCCGTACAGTACGTTAATAGACAATTATATCTAAAAGCCTTGCTGGTTGGTCCGAAAGGATTGACCGCGAGGTTTTTCTTTTTCTTCTGGTGTGTGTTGATAAGAATTCTCACTAATGCTTACTTTCTCTTTTTTAAAGATCAAAAACATGGTATAATAAATAAAAAGGAAGGGAGACATACATGCCAAGGAGAGATTTAATTAGAAATGTCATCATTGTCGGTGTACTGGTTTTGGCACTGATTTTGCTTCGAATCTTTGTATTTCATCCATTTAGTATCAATGATAAAATGGCCAATGCTTCTGTGAAAACTGGAGATCTTGTGGTAGCGACTAGAAATGCTCAGGTAGATCGCAGTGATTTGGTCTTATACAAGGTCGGTGGAAAAGAATACCTTGGACGTGTCATTGCCAAAGAAAACGACGAAGTCAGCTACGTAGATGACGTCCTCTATTTGAATGGACAGGCAACACCAGAACCTTACCTGAACAAAATGCTCAACAAACACTTAGCTGCTCCAACGAGTAATGGGTATTATACGGATGATTTCTTCTTATCAGAGTTAAAAGGGACCAAGGCTGGTCGTGTACCATCCGATACTTATCTTGTCTTAAATGATAACCGTGGAGATACAGAAGATAGCCGTGAGTTTGGTTATATCCATAAAAATCAGATCGAAGGAGTCGTGAATCTACGTCTCTATCCTCTCAATAAATTTGGATTTATAAAAGTAGAAGAATAGCCGAAAGGCTATTTTTTTTATAAATATCAAAATGAACTAGTTTTTTTCCATTTTTGTGGTAAGATGTTCATTAAATAATTTTTTAGGAGGAGAATGCTATGCAGTATGCTTTGGAAATTTTACCAAGTTTGTTAAAGGGAGCAAGCCTCACCTTGCAAGTGTTTGCTTTCGTATTGATTTTATCGATTCCACTAGGAATCGTTGTTGCATTTTTGCTTCAATTGCGCTCAAAGATCCTGCATGGCCTCCTAACAATTTATATCTGGATCATGCGAGGAACTCCTCTTTTGCTTCAGTTGATCTTTATTTATTACGTCCTTCCAAGTATCGGGATTCGGATTGATCGGTTGCCTGCGGCTATTACAGCCTTCACCCTCAATTATGCAGCCTATTTTGCGGAAATCTTCCGTGGAGGAATTCTCGCCATTCCGACAGGTCAGTATGAGGCGGCCAAGGTCTTAAAATTGAGTTCATGGCAAACAATTCGCTATATTATTTTGCCTCAGGTGGTGAAGATCGTTCTTCCAAGTGTCTTCAATGAAGTCATGTCCTTGATTAAAGACACCTCCTTGGTCTATGCTCTGGGAATTAGTGATTTGATCCTCGCTAGTCGGACGGCAGCTAATCGTGATGCCAGTCTAGCACCCATGTTTTTGGCGGGAGCTATTTATTTAATCCTCATTGGGATCGTGACCATCATTGCTAAGCGAGTTGAAAAGAACTTTTCATATTATAAATAGGAGGAGAAGCATATGTTAGAATTAAAACAAATTTCGAAACGGTTTGGGGATAAGCAGATCTTATCAGATTTCAATCTTCTCGTTCCTGAAAAACAAATTGTCGCCATTGTTGGTCCTTCTGGGGAGGAAAGACTACTTTGCTTCGCATGCTAGCTGGTCTTGAAACCATTGATTCTGATCAGATCATCTACAATGGTGAAAACTTGCCTCTGGATGCCTTAGAAAAACGAAATCTTCTCGGTTTTGTCTTTCAAGATTTTCAATTATTTCCACATTTATCGGTCATGGAAAACCTGATCTTGTCCCCTATCAAGACCATGAATGTGACTAAGGGAGAAGCAAGTAAAAAAGCCATGAGCTTACTGGAGCGCTTGGGGCTCGAACAACATGCGGATGCTTATCCATTCTCTCTATCTGGTGGTCAGAAGCAACGGGTGGCATTGGCTCGTGCTATGATGATCGATCCAGAAATTATTGGCTATGATGAGCCGACTTCGGCCTTGGATCCAGAATTGCGATTAGAAGTTGAGAAGTTAATCTTGCAAAACCGTGAACTGGGGATGACTCAGATCGTTGTTACCCATGATATTCCATTTGCAGAAGCAATTGCGGATGTTCTTCTCAAGGTTGAGCCTAAATAGGAGGAGAGGATGAAACGAGTAATACCATGGCTGCTAGGTGTCCTTAGTCTCGTTCTTCTGACTGCCTGTGGACAGACAGTGAGTGATCCTAAAGTGGACAACTGGCAAAAATACCAAAAAGAGCAGTCCATCACGATTGGTTTTGATAATACTTTCGTTCCCATGGGCTTTGAACAAAAAGATGGGAGCTACGCTGGTTTTGATATTGATTTGGCCAATCAAGTCTTTGATTCTTATGGGATTCATGTCAACTGGCAACCCATTGATTGGGATATGAAAGAGACGGAACTGAAAAATGGGACCATTGATGCCATCTGGAATGGCTATTCGGCTACAGATGAACGTCGGGAGAGTGTTGCTTTTACCAAGCCCTATATGAAAAATGAACAAGTCTTGGTCACTAAGAAAGCCTCTGGGATCCAATCAGTCGATGGGATGAAAGAGAAACGATTAGGTGCCCAGACCGGATCGTCTGGCTATATGGATTTTGAAGCCAATCCTAAAATCTTAAAAAATAAGGTTAAAAATCAAAAGGCTACCCAATACCAGAGTTTCAACGAGGCGCTGATCGATCTTCAGAATGATCGGATCGATGGCCTCTTAATCGACCGTGTCTATGCCAACTATTATCTGCAGACGGAAGGAATTTTAAAAGACTACAATGTCTTTCCTGTCGGTTTTGAAACTGAATCCTTTGCGGTAGGAGTGCGCAAGGCGGATAAAACCTTGAAGAAAAAAATTGATGAAGCTTTTGTAAAACTCTATCAAAAGGGCCAATTCCAAAAGATCTCTAAGAAGTGGTTCGGAACGGATGTAGCAACAGACGATATCAAGTAAAAAAGCTAGGAAATGATTCCTAGCTTTATATTAAAGACAAAGTTATCTCAAAAACTTTCCTTAGGTGAGTACGGACGTCAGCGAACTTCTACGAAGTTCCATGACTTAGTTTTGAACCTAAGGTTTCAAAACTCCCGAGTGCTAGAAACATCACTGTTTCTAGCACTTTTCTCACAGCGGAAAGTTTTGGTATACTTTTGATTCATTTTAAAAATTAGAAAATTTTTAGAGGATCAATTAACTTTTTTTATAAGGTTTGGCTGCTCTCTCAAGCTAGGAAATACTTCCTGGCTTTTTAATCTGTTTTATTTGTAATTTGATGGAAAATCTTTTGCCAAGTTTCGTGGCGACGCCAGAGACTGGTATGGATCTGACCGTCTAGTTCATAGCGTATGAGTTTGGTTTTTTGGCTGATGGACTCCAGTTCAAAGTTTTGGAATTGAACTTGGTCGCTTGCGAGAGCCTCTATTAATTCTGCCTTGTTGTGTTCGTGACCGGTATCGTCAATCAAGGTATAATTATCCGCTAGCAATGTATCAAACTCTTGCTTAGCATAGAGGCGTTTTTCGTAGGTTAAGAGTTTCTTTTCAACGTTTTCGATCAGCTCATCTTCAGGAATTGAGCTAGGTTCCACATGGACGTCAATGTCAAAGACTCCAAATTCTTCTTTTAGGAGATTCTCGACTTCTTCTGTGATCGCATGGCTTTCATAGACTGAAAGATCGGGATTCATCTCCAAGACAACGTCCAGATAGATATTGCTTCCGTAGGTCCGTCCGCGTTGGTATTTCACACGCGCAATCTTAGGGAGTTTTAAAATAGCTTTTTCGTAATCTTCGAGGAGACTATCGTCAAAGCCATCTGAAAGACTAAAGGAAGATTCCATAAAAATATCGTAGGCTGTTTTGAGGATAAAGAAGGTGATGATGATGGCTACGATTTTATCGACAATTGGATAGTTAAAAGCACTAGCAGCGATCGCGATCGACGTTCCAAGAGATGTGACGACGTCTGAAAGATTGTCTTTTGCGGCTGCTTTTAAGGCTTTGGATTTGGCTCGTTTGGCTAAGCGAAGATTGTAGAAATAAACGCCTAGCATGACAAGGGCTGAAACCACTCCGACGCCAGCACCGAGTGGATCAATGCTAACTGTTTCATTGCTGAAGATCTTTTGGAGGGTATCGCGTAAGACATCAAAACCGACATAAAACATAATGATGGAGGTAACTAGACTAGCTAGATCCTCAATTTTCCAGTGACCAAACTTGTGATCGCGGTCAGCAGGTTGGCGAGCGAGACGAATCCCGATGAGCAGGGCAGCATTGCTGATGATATCTGATAAGTTGTTAAATCCATCGGCTACCAAACTAGAGGAGTGAAGCAGATGGCCAGTAGCTAATTTTGCTGAAGAAAGTAGTAAATAGGCTAAAATACTGATGATGGCACCACGTTCGGCCAGTTTTAAGTTACTGTATGGTTTTTCCAAAATTTCCTCCTACAACCTCGGATATGAACCTGTTTTCTTTAAGCTACTATTATATCGTTTTTGGAAGGGAAATTCAAATGAGTCCTTTTTTAAAAGAAGCTAGGCAGGTTTTGTGGTATAATAGAACGATTGAATGAATGAGGAGTATGAGATGAATCCTTTATTGAATGGTATGAATGATCGCCAAGCAGAGGCGGTCCAAACGACAGAAGGTCCCCTCTTGATCATGGCGGGGGCTGGTTCTGGTAAGACACGTGTCCTGACCCACCGCATCGCTTACTTAATCGATGAAAAAATGGTCAATCCTTGGAATATTTTGGCCATTACCTTTACCAATAAAGCCGCTCGGGAAATGAAGGAGCGGGCTTATCAGTTGAATCCAGCCACCCAAGATTGCTTGATTGCTACCTTCCACTCCATGTGTGTGCGCATCCTCCGTCGAGATGCGGATCATATTGGCTACAATCGCAATTTTACCATTGTCGATCCGGGTGAGCAGCGGACCTTGATGAAGCGGATCTTGAAGTCCTTGAATTTAGATCCAAAAAAATGGAATGAACGGACTATTTTGGGGACTATTTCCAATGCTAAAAATGACCTGATCGATGAAGTAGCCTATGCTGCCCAGGCGGGAGATATGTACACCCAGATCGTCGCCAAGTGTTATGAGGCTTACCAAAAGGAACTCCGTCAGTCAGAAGCAGTGGACTTTGATGATTTGATTATGCTGACCTTGCGTCTTTTTGATCAGCATCCAGATGTGCTGACCTATTACCAGCAGAAGTTCCAATATATCCACGTGGATGAGTACCAAGATACCAACCATGCCCAATACCAGTTGGTCAAACTCTTGGCTTCACGCTTTAAAAATATCTGTGTCGTTGGGGATGCGGACCAGTCTATTTATGGCTGGCGGGGAGCAGATATGCAGAATATCCTGGACTTTGAGAAGGATTATAAGGAAGCTAAGGTCGTCCTCCTAGAAGAGAATTACCGTTCGACCAAGACGATTTTGCAAGCAGCCAATGATGTCATCAAAAACAATCGTCACCGCCGTCCGAAGAATCTCTGGACACAAAATGAAGACGGGGAAGAGATTGTCTATTATCGGGCTAATGATGAGCAGGATGAAGCTGTCTTTGTTGCTAAAACGATTGAAGAGCTTAGTCGCGAAGCTGGCTACAAACATCGTGATTTTGCAGTTCTCTACCGGACCAATGCCCAGTCACGGACCATTGAAGAAGCGCTACTCAAGTCCAACATTCCTTACACCATGGTAGGGGGCACCAAGTTCTACAGCCGGAAGGAAATTCGGGATGTCATTGCTTATCTGAACTTGATTGCCAACCTCAGTGACAATATCAGTTTTGAGCGCATTATCAATGAACCCAAGAGGGGAATCGGGACAGGTACAGTGGATAAGATTCGTGACTTTGCCCAACTGCAAGAGTCTTCACTCCTGGATGCTTCAGCCAATATCATGCTCTCAGGCATTAAAGGAAAGGCCGCTCAAGCCATTTGGGACTTTGCCAATCTCATTCTTGATTTTAGAGAAAGATTGGATCAGCTGACCATTACAGAGTTGGTCGAAGAGGTCCTTGACAAGACAGGTTATATGACGGCCCTAACCAATCAGGGAAATTTGGAAAGTCAGGCCCGCATTGAGAATATCCAAGAGTTCCTATCTGTTACCAAGAATTTTGATGAAAATGGAGAGACCGTCGAAGACGAATCAGGTGTGGAAACCTTGAGTCGTTTCTTGAATGATTTGGCTTTGATTGCCGATACGGATGATGGAGCCCAAGAAACTTCAGAAGTCACCTTGATGACCCTTCACGCGGCTAAGGGATTGGAGTTTCCAGTCGTCTTCTTGATTGGGATGGAAGAAAATGTCTTTCCTCTTAGTCGTGCGGCTGAGGATCCAGATGAGTTGGAAGAAGAGCGTCGCTTGGCTTATGTGGGGATCACGCGGGCAGAGAAGGTTCTCTTCTTGACCAATGCTAACTCTCGTTTGCTTTTTGGACGGACCAGCTACAATCGTCCGACGCGTTTTATCAATGAAATCAGCTCGGATTTATTGACCTACCAAGGATTAGCCCGTCCAGTCAACACCAGCTTTAAGGCTTCTTATAGCAATGGTGCCGGAACGACCTTTGGAAAAGGCATGAGCCTGTCACAAGCCCTTCAAGAGCGCAAGAGACAAGCATCCCCAAGTGCTCTCACGTCATCAAGCCTACCTTTTGGTAATAGTAACCGTTCTAGCGCTAAAGAAAGCGTCGCTTGGTCCATTGGTGATATTGCCATTCACAAGAAGTGGGGCGAAGGGACTGTCCTAGAAGTCTCTGGTAGTGGCAGTACCCAAGAACTCAAGATCAACTTCCCAGAAGTGGGGCTAAAGAAACTCTTAGCCAGTGTCGCGCCGATTGAAAAGAAATAAGTTAAGACCAGGAAGCTAAGTTCACTGTTTCAGATTATAAACAAGTAACATCTTTTCAGAAATTTAAAGTTATTACTGAATGAGACTATTGAAAAAAGATATTTTGGAACTAGTGCAAAATAGATTGAGACTTTTCGCCGTGAGGAAAGCATCGGAAACGTATTAGTTTCTGGTGCTCGGTAGATTTGAGACAGAAGGCTCAAATCTAAGGTATGGAATCCCAAAGGGAGTCGCTACCGTCCGTCCTCACTTAAGGAAAGTCTCAATAGAGAAATGAATATTCAGTTAAAACCAGCAAGCCTCGTTTGCTGGTTTTGATTTTACTGGTGGCATGATATAATATACTAAGAATAGAGAAAGAGGCATGCTATGAACGAAATCAAGTGCCCCAACTGTGGGGAAGTCTTTACAGTCAATGAAAGTCAATACAGCGAACTCTTGTCACAGGTACGGACAGCAGAGTTTGACAAGGAAATTCATGAGCGAATTCGGCAAGAGTTGGCTTTAGCAGAGCAAAAGGCCCTTAATGAGCAGCAAGAGAAGTTAGCAAAGAAGGATCAAGAAATTGCTCAGTTACAAAACCAGATTCAACAGTTTGATACTGAAAAAGAATTGGCTAAAAAAGAGGTGGAGCAAACAGCTAGCCAAAGCCTGCTAGAGAAAGAAAAAGAAGTGCAAGCACTGGAGAATCAGTTGGCCACCTTGCGCTTGGAACATGAAAATCAGCTGCAAAAAACACTGTCTGATCTAGAGAAAGAAAGAGATCAGGTCAAAAATCAGCTCCTATTACAAGAAAAAGAAAACGAGCTTTCTCTGACTTCTGTTAAGCAAAACTACGAAGCCCAACTTAAGGTAGCAAATGAGCAAGTTGAGTTCTATAAGAACTTCAAGGCCCAACAGTCGACCAAGGCCATTGGGGAAAGCTTGGAGCAGTATGCGGAAAGTGAATTCAACAAGGTTCGCAGTTTTGCCTTTCCAAATGCCTATTTTGAAAAGGACAACAAGGTCTCTGCGCGTGGGTCTAAAGGCGACTTTATCTTCCGCGAGTGTGATGAAAATGGAGTGGAGATTATCTCCATTATGTTCGAGATGAAGAATGAAGCTGATGGGACAGAGAAGAAGCATAAGAATGCGGATTTCTACAAGGAGTTGGACAAGGACCGTCGAGAAAAGAACTGTGAATATGCGGTTTTAGTGACCATGCTTGAAGCAGATAACGACTACTTCAACACAGGAATTGTCGATGTTAGCCACGAGTATGAGAAGATGTATGTCGTCCGTCCTCAGTTCTTTATACAGATTATTGGGCTCCTGCGTAATGCGGCCCTCAATTCCCTTAAATACAAGCAGGAATTAGCGCTTGTCCGCGAACAAAATATCGATATCACCCACTTTGAAGAAGACCTAGATGCCTTTAAAGTAGCCTTTGCTAAGAACTACAATTCAGCTTCCGTCAACTTCGGTAAGGCCATTGATGAAATCGATAAGGCCATCAAACGGATGGAAGAAGTTAAGAAGTTCTTGACTACATCAGAAAATCAACTTCGTCTCGCTAATAACAAGCTAGATGATGTTTCTGTAAAAAAATTGACACGGAAAAATCCAACCATGAAAGCTAAGTTTGATGCTCTGAAAGGAGAATAATCTTTGTATTCAGCTAAGAACGCTACCTTGTCCATGAATGGGAAAACCATGGACTATGTAACATTTGGAAAAGGTAAACAGCCATTAGTGATCATACCAGGCTTGGGGGATGGGTTACAGACCGTTAAAGGAAAGGCACAACTCTTTTCTCTCTCGTATCGTCTACTTGCTAAGCGATATAAGATCTATGTTTTTTCTCGAATCAATGAGTTGAGGCAGGGCTATACGACGCGGGATATGGCAGCAGATGTAGCAGAAGCAATGGAGGCACTGCACTTAGATACCGCTTATGTTATGGGGATTTCACAAGGTGGAATGATTGCCCAATGGTTGGTGGCGGATTTCCCTGAAAAGGTTCAAAAGCTCATCTTAGCCGTAACCACTGCAAAACCTAGTCAACTTGCTAGAGAACGAATTGAGCATTGGCAAAAACTTAGTCAATCTGGAAATTTTAAGCATCTCATGCTGGATATTGCAAAGCATTCCTACACGCAAAAGAGTTATCAAAAGTGGCGGTTGCTTTATAATATTATGGGTCGCTTGGGGCGAATCAAAGATGAAAATAGAATAGCCATTCAGTCTCAGTCTTGCCTGGAACATAATAGCCTGGAGGTCTTAAAAGAAATTCAATGTCCGACCTTGGTCCTTGGTGCACTTGAAGATGATGTGATCGGTGTGAACGATTCCAAGGAACTGGCAAAAGCGATTTCGGGTTGTCAACTCCTCATTCTTAAGCACTCTGGGCATGCTCTTTATGAAGAAAATAAAGCATTTCAAGAGGTTGTCTGTGAATTCTTAAACTAAAAAAGAGAGTGGGACAGAAATCGGTAATTCGTTAGAATTCGATTTCGTCGTCCCACCTCCGCACAGTTGAGTAGGGCTGTAAAAGCTGATGAAATCAGCGTAGTAGAGCCCACTCAACCACTGCGTCTTGCTCGACAATCCAAAAATAATTGAGAGGCTAGGACTTTTGTCCCAGCCTCTTTTTTATGTTAGTTAAATCGCAAAGAGATCGTTTAGGTTTTCTGCCATGGTTGGGTGGGTAAAGATTTGTTTTGCGATGTAAGTATAAGGGATCTTGTTGTCCATGGCCATGGTGATCAGGTTGATGATTTCGCCTGCAGCTTCTCCAAAGAGCGTCACCCCAAGAATTTCTTTAGTTTCTGGGTTGACCACGGCTTTGAAGGCCCCTCGAAGGTCTGCATTGACGTGTCCGCGTGGCATAGCAGCAACTGGCAATTCTTTAACAGCAACTGGAAGTCCTTTGTCACGTGCTTCTTGCTCGGTCAAGCCGACTTGGGCCAGTGGAGGAGCAATAAAGAGTGTTGTCGCATAATTGTGACGAGTTTCGAGATTGTAGCTACCATCGCCTGTAAGGTAGTTGAAGACAATGCGGAAGTCATCGAGTGACATGTAGGTGAATTGAGGACCACCATTGACATCGCCAACTGCAAAGACACCAGGGACGCTGGTTTCCAAATGACGGTTGACTTGGATCGCTCCACGATCAGTGACTTGGATATCTGTGTTTTCAAGACCAAGTCCAGCTGTGTTTGGTTTACGTCCTGTTGCGTAGAGAAGGATATCAAACTCGAAGTCTCCCTTATCTGTGACAATCGTTAAGCTGTTTTGGCCATCTTTGATTTCTTGGGTATGAACGCCTTGCAAGAATTGAATGCCATCTTCTTCAAGGTAGCTTTTTGCAAGAGCTGCAATACTTGGCTCGATCCGTGGCAAGAATGTTTCAGAAGCATCCAATACCGTTACTTGGCTGCCCAAGGTATTATAGAGATGAGCAAATTCCAATCCGATAGGTCCACCACCAAGGACACCCAGGCGTTTAGGTAGGTTTTCCAAACGTTGAATACCGGTTGAATCCACGGCAAATTTACTTTCAGCCAAACCTGGGATCGGAAGGACATTTGGCACAGCACCAGTATTAATAATAATGGTTTCAGCTGTCAATTCTTCCTTCTCATCTCCAGCTTGAATTTCGATGACCTTGTTAGAAACGAAACGAGCCGTCGCGTCGATAATGTCTACACCGGTTCCAGCAATAGTTGCATAGTTCTTTCCGTTGAGACGAGTGGTGACAGCATTTTTCTCATTCATGGCTTGTTCAAAATCCAAGCCTTTTTCTGCTGCAACAATCAAGGTCTTGGTGGGAATACAAGCGATATTGATACAAGTACCACCGTACATAGATTTGCTCTTTTCAATCAGAGCGACTTTTTTTCCTTGGCTTGATAATTTCGCTGCAAGTGTTTTACCAGCTTTACCAAATCCAATCACAATAATATCATACATTAACATATGTTACACCTTCTTTCGCTTTCTATTGTATCAAACCCATTTTAAAAAGTCTGAAATCTGCTACGGGATTTTTTAGAAGCTCATGGGAAGTGGGAAAGAGGGACAAGAAGTCTCATTTCGTGGTATAATAAAGGGTCGGTGGCCCGGATGGTCACACAATCAGTTAGAAAGAGCAAAACAGATGGACGGAATTATCAATGTAAAAAAAGAAGCAGGCATGACCTCACATGATGTGGTCTTTAAACTGCGAAAAATTTTAGGAACTAAGAAGATCGGCCATGGGGGAACGCTGGATCCGGATGTGGTGGGAGTGCTTCCGATAGCAGTTGGAAAGGCGACCCGGATGGTCGAATTCATGCAAGATGAAGGCAAGGTCTATGAAGGAGAAATCACTTTGGGATTTTCTACCACGACGGAGGATGCCAGTGGGGAAGTCGTAGAGCGGACTCCAGTGGAAGCCCCTTTAGATGCAGCAGAGGTCGATCGCATGATTGCCCAAATGGTGGGAGAAATCGAGCAAGTACCACCTATGTATTCAGCGGTCAAAGTCAATGGACGTAAGCTCTATGAATATGCGCGGGTAGGAGAAGAAGTGGAACGCCCTGTACGGCAGGTAACCATATATGAATTCACGCGCACCAGTGAGATTAGCTATGAAGAAAGTCTAGCCCGTTTTCGTTTCCGGGTTAAATGCAGTAAGGGCACCTATATCCGGACCTTGTCGGTGGACCTTGGTCAGAAACTGGGCTACGCAGCCCATATGTCTCATCTGACACGGACCAGTGCTGCCGGTTTGTCACTGGAAGAGGCCCTGACCTTAGAAGAAGTGGCTGAAAAAGTAGCCCAAGGAGATTTGAGCTTCCTTCATCCACTTGAAATTGGCACCGGGGATCTGGAAAAAGTAGAGCTGACAGTCGAAGAGGTCGGTGAAGTCCAAGTGGGACGCTTTATTCCAGTTGAGAGTGACTCCAAAGAGTTAGCTGCTTTTTACCAAGGAAAATTGGTAGCCATTTTAGAAAAAAGAGAAGAACTTTACAAACCTCGAAAAGTCTTTCTAACAGAAAGTGTGTTACAATAAATTCATGAATATTCGTACGATTACTACTGCTAACCAGATCCATTTGGAGAATGAGACAGTTTTGGTTCTGGGCTACTTTGATGGCCTGCATCTGGGGCATCAAGAACTTTTTAAAAAGGCGCGTCAGATCGCGGATGAAAAAGGCTTGAAGGTCGCTTTGTTAACCTTTCCTGAATCTCCTAAGTTAGCCTTTGTTCGCTACCAACCAGAATTGTTACTCCATTTGCAAAGTCCTGAGGATCGGTTCCAAAAATTAAACGAACTAGGAGTAGATGAGCTCTTTCTCATTGATTTTACGACCGATTTTGCTTCTAAAACTGCCAAAGAATTTGTCGATCAATTTGTCAAAGCCTTGAGAGCCCGAGTTTTAATTGCTGGATTTGATTATAGTTTTGGCTCTGATAAGAAAACTGCCTCTGACTTAGCTGATTATTTTGATGGTCAAGTGGAAGTCATTTCTCCTGTATTGGATCAGAGGGAAAAGATTAGTTCGACCCGCATTCGTCAGGCTGTCCTAGAAGGACGCGTCCACGAAGCTGCCTGTCTACTTGGTCACCCTTTATCCAGTAGGGGAATCGTCGTGCACGGAGATGCGCGTGGCCGTACCATTGGCTATCCTACCGCTAATCTAGCACCGATTGATCGGACCTATCTACCATCAGATGGGGTTTATGTAGTTGATGTCGATTTTAAAGGGCAGACATACCGTGGGATGGCTTCTGTCGGGAAAAATGTCACCTTTGATGGGAAAGAGCTTCGTTTCGAAGTCAATCTCTTTGATTTTACAGGAGATATCTACGGTCATACCTTGACCATTCGCTGGTTAGATAAGATTCGAGAAATGGTCAAATTCGATGGGATTGATCAACTAGTGGCGCAACTAGAAGAAGATGAAGCAGTTTCACGAAACTGGAACGAGGGGCTGGGACAAAAGTCCTAGCCTCTCAATTGTTTTTGGATTGTCGAGCAAGACGCAGTGGTTGAGTGGGCTCTACTACGCTGATTTCATCAGCTTTTACAGCCCTACTCAACTGTGCGGAGGTGGGACGACGAAATCGAATTCTAACGAATTACCGATTTCTGTCCCACTCTCTTTTTTCGGTCCTCTTCTTGAGAATAATGAAAGGGATTTCTTTTTTCCACTGAAATTCAGAAAAATCGTCGAGAAATCAAAAAAGCGCTTTTCAAGCACCTATTTTTTTTGTATAATAGAGTCAGATAGTTATATATAAAAAAAGAAGTGAACCACATGATTACATTATTTTTATCACCGAGTTGTACATCATGTCGAAAAGCTCGGGCTTGGTTAAAAAAGCACGATGTTCCATTTAAAGAACACAATATTATGACAAGTCCTTTGAGCAAACAGGAGTTGATAAGTATATTGGCCTTGACCGAAAACGGAACAGACGACATTATTTCAACTCGTTCAAAAATTTTTCAAAAATTGGATGTTGATGTTGAAGATTTATCCATCTCAGCCTTGATCCATCTGATTGAGGAAAATCCAAGTCTCTTGCGGAGACCGATTATTTTAGATAACAAACGCATGCAGATTGGCTTTAACGAAGATGAAATTCGAGCCTTCTTGCCACGGAGTTATCGCAAACAAGAGTTACGCTCTGCCACTCTAAGAGCAGAAATAAACTAAGAAGTATGTCGAATGCAAAAAAATTATAGTTACCCACTGGACTTATCGTGGAGCACTGAAGAGCTTGCTTCAGTGCTTTCTTTTTTCAATAAAGTTGAAGAAGCCTATGAAAGTAAGGTAGAGGCCAAAGAATACATGGAAGCCTACCGCGCTTTTAAGAAGGTCGTGCCTAGTATCGGAGAAGAAAAGCGTCTTGGACGGGAGTTCGAAGAAGTGAGCGGTTATTCTCTCTATCGTGCGACCCAGGCTGCAAAGCAAAAAGAGGAAGGATGGTTTTCTCTTGAAGAATAAGTTAGAGTTTGCCAAACAAATCGTTTTAGAGGCTGGAGACTATTTGCGTCTTCATCTCCATGATGACTTGATGATCTCAAAAAAGACTGGGCCGACAGATTTAGTCACCCAGATGGACCAACAGGTTCAAAAGGATTTGGTTGAAAAAATCACACATCGCTACCCAGAAGATCGGATTTTTGCGGAGGAAGATGGCCTTCGTTCACCGATTTCAGAAGGATCCGTTTGGGTGATTGATCCTATTGATGGGACCAATAATTTTGTGACCCAAAAGGAAGATTTTGCGGTGATGGTGGCCTATTTTGAAGACGGAATTGGTCAGTTTGGCCTGATCTACGATGTGATGCGGGATCACCTTTTTTACGGGGGTGGAGAATTCCCTGTTTATCGCAATGAGGTTGAACTGACGCCCTTTGTGGACCAACCTCTGGAAAACCTTTTGATTGCTTCAAATGTCGGCATGCTTGAGAAAAATGACTGGGGCATGGCCGATCTTGGTATGGACTCTCTTGGCATTCGGGTCTACGGAAGTGCCGGTATTAGTTTTTCAAAAATTCTCTCAGGTGGGATTCTAGCTTATTTTAGCTATATCTGGCCTTGGGATTATGCCGCAGCTGCGATCATGGGGGAACAGTTGGGCTATACCGTTTTAAATCTAAATGGAGATAAACCTAATTACCAGTCAGTGGAACCCATTATGATGGTTCCAAAAGTGAAGTTAACAGAAATTCAAACCTATCTTAAGAAAGGGAGAAGTTAAATGAATTTTCCCAATGGTTTTAAAGAAAAATACCAGCATCTTCTAGGTGAGGATGCTGCTGCTTTTTTTGCGACCTTTGAGCAAGAAGCAGTATCGGCCTTTCGGACTAATCCTTTGAAAGAAAATCAAAAAGCATTTGATGATCCGATTCCCAATACCCCTTGGGGACATTATGGAAAGGTCTCAGGAAAATCCATTGAGCACGCAACGGGCTTGGTCTATTCGCAAGAGCCAGCAGCTCAGATAGTGGCCCAAGTCGCTCAGCCGAAGCCAGGGATGAAGGTCTTAGACTTGGCGGCAGCTCCTGGCGGAAAGACCACCCAACTCTTGTCTTATTTGGACAATCAGGGACTCTTGGTCTCCAATGAGATCCACAAGGGCCGCTCGAAAATTCTTGTAGAGAATGTCGAACGCTTTGGTGCGCGAAATGTGCTAGTAACTAATGAGTCTGCCGATCGTCTGGCCAAAGTTTTCTCAGGCTTTTTTGATCTGATTGTACTAGACGCCCCGTGTTCAGGTGAGGGGATGTTCCGCAAGCAACCAGATGCCATGGACTATTGGTCTGTCGATTACCCTCGAGAGTGCAGTCTCCTTCAAAGAGAGATTCTAGAGGATGCCCTCAAGATGTTGGTTCCAGGAGGTTCCTTGGTGTATTCAACCTGTACCTGGGCTCCTGAGGAAAATGAAGAGATCGTATCCTGGCTCTTAGATAATTTTGATCTAGAATTGGAAACGATCGAGAAGATCAATGGTATGGCAGAAGGCATTGACTATCCAGAAACGGCGCGCATGTATCCTCATCTCTTTAAAGGGGAGGGACAATTTGTTGCTAAGTTCCGTTATCTAGGAGAGAATCGACCTGCCAAAATCCCTTCCAAAAAGGACCAATTATCTGCGGAACAAAAGAAATGGTGGCAGGAGTTTGCTAAGAAACACTTGAAGATTACTCTGGAAGGAGTCCTCGAAACCTTTGGGGACGAACTCTATTTGGTACCACTTGGTTTACCAGATTTGCGCAAAGTAAAAATTGCCCGCAATGGCTTGCACCTAGGGACCTTCAAGAAAAATCGATTTGAACCTAGTTTTGCCTTGGGCCTTGCTCTGAAACCGAGTGAGGTAAAAGAGACCGTTTCGATCACGCCTGAGGACTTTGTTCATTATGTTGCGGGAGAGACGGTTCAATTGAAGAAAACGCATCCAAATGGATGGTACCAGGTCCTGGTTGAAGGCAATGGTTTAGGCTTTGCCAAAGTGACCGGACAGACCCTAAAAAATTTCTATCCAAAGGGGCTTCGTTTTAGGTAAAATGCTGGGCAAAGAACCCGTTCTATGATATAGTGGAAGTACAGGTTTTTTTGAAAAAAACTTGTCAAAATCATAAGTGAAATAGTGAAATATCAAGGAGACATGATTTGAAAAAGTCTAAAAAGCTGATCCTAGGACTAGCGACGATCGCATTAGCAGGAAGTTTATCTGCTTGTGCTTCTTGGATCGATCGCGGAGAATCCATCACTGCTGTCGGATCGACTGCCTTACAACCCTTGGTTGAAGGAGTAGTAGATCGCTACATTGAAGAACATCCTGGTAAGATTGTAAATGTACAAGGAGGAGGTTCTGGTACAGGACTTTCACAAGTTCAATCAGGCGCTGTAGATATCGGAAATAGTGACTTGTTTGCGGAGGAAAAATCTGGGATCGATCCCTCTAGTCTGGTCGACCATCAGGTAGCCGTAGCAGGGACAGCCATCATTGCCAATAAAAATATCTCAATCGACAATTTGACAACAGAGCAATTGCGAAAGATCTTTACGGGTGAATATACTAACTGGAAGCAATTGGGAGGTCCAGATCTTGAAATCACGATTGTGAACCGAGCGGTTGGTTCTGGTAGCCGTGCTGTCTTTGATGCCATCATCATGGATGGCAAACAACCCAAGCAGGCCCAAGAGCAAGACTCTAATGGAATGGTGAAAAACATCGTTTCTCAAACGCCAGGAGCCATCTCTTATCTGGCCTTTACCTACTTGGATAGCAGTGTCAAAACCATGAAGCTTAATGGCTATCAACCAACCAAAGCCAATGTTGTCAACAATAACTGGCCAATCTGGTCTTATGAACACATGTATACCAAAGGAAAACCCAATGAGTTGTCTAAAAAATTCATTGACTACATGATGACCGAAGAGATCCAGCAAAAGGTTGTTGGTAAGATGGGCTATATCCCAATCAATGATATGAAAGTCACCCGTGATTTAAAAGGGAATGTGACAAAAAAATAAAAGAATTAGGTAAAAAATGAACGAAGTAGCAAAAAAAATGCTGACGAAATCAAAAAACTCCCGCCTAGAAAAATTTGGGAAAACCATTACCTTTCTATGTATGAGTTTGATTGTTGTCGTCGTTGCCATGATTTTGATTTTCGTGGCCCAAAAAGGTTTATCGACTTTCTTTGTCAATAAAGTCAATATCTTTAGTTTTCTATTTGGGAGCTCTTGGAATCCTGCTGCAAAGGAATTCGGAGCCCTGCCAATGATTCTAGGTTCCTTTATTGTAACCTTGCTTTCTGCCCTCTTGGCAACGCCGTTTGCCATTGGTGCAGCAGTTTTCATGACAGAAGTCTCTCCTAAAGGAGCTCGTTTCTTGCAACCAGCGATTGAGCTCCTAGTGGGGATTCCTTCAGTTGTTTACGGATTTATTGGCCTTCAAGTGGTCGTCCCATTTACGCGTAGTCTCTTTGGTGGGACTGGTTTTGGGATCCTCTCAGGGGTCTTTGTCCTCTTTGTTATGATCCTGCCAACTGTTACCTTTATGACGACCGATAGCCTCCGAGCTGTGCCCCGTCATTATCGGGAAGCTAGTATGGCTATGGGTGCGACACGCTGGCAAACCATTTGGCATGTCACGCTCAAGGCAGCTCGCTCTGGAATCTTTACAGCGGTTGTCTTTGGTATGGCGCGTGCCTTCGGGGAAGCCTTGGCGATCCAGATGGTGGTCGGAAACTCAGCAGTGGTACCAACCTCGCTCACAACACCAGCTTCCACCCTCACCTCTATTTTGACCATGGGAATCGGAAATACCGTCATGGGTACGGTCAATAACAATGTTCTTTGGTCACTTGCCTTGGTATTGCTCCTCATGAGTCTTGCCTTTAACAGTGTGATTAAACTGATTACGAAAGAAAGAGGTAAGAAGAACTATGCACGCTAAACGAATGGATAAAATTGCCACAGGAGTGCTGTATGCTATTTCAGGGATCATCGTTGCGATTCTTGCCTCATTGATCCTTTATATCTTGGTCCGTGGCTTGCCCCATGTATCTTGGCACTTCTTGACTGGGAAATCTTCTTCTTACCAAGCAGGAGGAGGGATCGGAATTCAATTGTATAATTCCTTCTTCCTCTTGGTCATTACCTTGGTGATTTCCTTCCCACTTTCTCTTGGAGCTGGGATTTACCTCTCTGAGTACGCTAAAAAAGGTCGTTTGACCAATTTGGTTCGTACCTGTATTGAGATCTTGTCTTCTTTGCCATCTGTCGTTGTAGGTCTCTTTGGTTACCTGGTCTTCGTTGTCCAGTTCAAATACGGATTTTCGATCATTTCAGGGGCCTTGGCCTTGACCGTCTTTAACCTGCCACAGATGACCCGCAATATCGAAGATAGCTTGCAGCACGTTCACCATACACAGCGCGAAGCAGGTCTAGCACTGGGCTTGTCTCGCTGGGAAACTGTGATTCATGTCGTGGTACCAGAAGCTCTTCCAAGTATTATCACTGGGGTCGTCTTAGCCTCAGGACGGATCTTTGGGGAAGCTGCTGCCTTGATCTATACTGCAGGTCAATCGGCTCCAGCCCTTGATTGGTCAAACTGGAATATCTTTAGTGTGACCAGTCCGATTTCGATCTTCCGTCAGGCTGAAACCTTGGCTGTCCATATCTGGAAGGTCAACAGTGAAGGAACTATTCCAGACTCGATCGAAGTCTCAGCCGGTTCTGCCGCAGTTCTTTTGATCTTTATCTTGATCTTTAACTTTGGAGCGCGCAAACTCGGAAGTTACCTCCATAAAAAACTAACATCTGCTTAAAGGAGAAGAAATGTCAAAATACAATTGGGATGAGAGACACATCATTACTTTTCCTGAAGAAAAGGTGGTCCTATCGACCAAAGATTTGCATGTCTATTATGGAACGAACGAGTCCATTAAAGGCGTTGACATGCAGTTTGAAAAGAATAAGATTACAGCCTTGATCGGTCCCTCAGGATCTGGGAAATCAACCTACCTCCGTAGTTTGAACCGGATGAATGATACCATTGATATTGCGCGTGTAACGGGTGAAATTTGGTATGAAGGAATCGATGTTAATCGTCCAGATATCAATGTTTATGAAATGCGCAAGCACATTGGGATGGTTTTCCAACGGCCCAATCCTTTTGCCAAATCGATTTATAAAAACATTACCTTCCCGCATGAACGCGCTGGGGTGAAAGACAAGAAGATTTTGGACGAATTGGTCGAAACTTCTTTGAAGCAGGCAGCCCTATGGGATCAGGTCAAGGATGATCTTCATAAATCAGCCCTGACACTTTCAGGTGGCCAACAGCAACGACTTTGTATCGCACGGGCCATCTCTGTGAAGCCAGATATCTTACTCATGGATGAGCCAGCTTCAGCGCTTGATCCGATCGCGACAGCGCAATTAGAAGAAACCATGCTTGAGTTGAAGAAGGATTATACCATTGTCATCGTGACCCACAGCATGCAACAAGCAGCCCGTGCTAGTGATTATACTGGTTTCTTCTACCTTGGAAACCTCATCGAGTACGATAAGACTTCGAATATTTTCCAAAATGCGAAATTGCAATCGACTAACGATTATGTATCGGGTCACTTTGGATAAAGTAAAATGACAACAAAAAGGAAAATAGAATGACAGAACCAATTTTGCAAGTCAAGGACTTGTCGGTTTATTACAATAAAAAGAAGGCTCTAAATAGCGTCTCCTTGGACTTTGCTCCAAAGGAGATTACAGCCTTGATTGGTCCTTCAGGATCAGGGAAATCTACCCTTTTAAAAGCCATTAACCGCATGGGCGACCTCAACCATGAGGTCACCACAACAGGAACCATCCTCTACAATGGACATAATATCTACGGACCACGGACCGATACGGTCGAATTGCGTAAGGAAATCGGAATGGTCTTCCAACAGCCCAATCCTTTCCCAATGTCCATTTATGATAATGTGACCTATGGATTGATGATTAATGGTGTCAAGGACAAGGCTGTCTTGGATGAAGCAGTTGAAACCTCTTTGAAACGCGCGTCCATCTGGGATGAAGTCAAGGATCGCTTGCATGATTCAGCTATCGGGCTTTCCGGTGGTCAGCAGCAGCGGGTCTGTGTGGCGCGGGTTCTTGCGACCAGTCCAAAGATTATTCTTTTGGATGAGCCTACTTCAGCGCTAGACCCGATTTCAGCTGGGAAGATTGAAGAAACCTTGTATGGACTAAAAGACCGTTACACCATGCTCTTGGTGACGCGCTCCATGCAACAAGCGAGTCGGATTTCCGATAAAACTGCCTTTTTCTTGGATGGCGATTTGATTGAGTACAATGATACCAATGAAATGTTCTTGAACCCAACTAAGAAAGAAACAGAAGACTATGTCTCTGGTAAATTTGGATAGGAAGAAAATAAAATGTTACGAGTTCAATTTGAAGAAGATTTAGAAAAGTTGCATAACCAGTTTTATGCAATGGGAAATGAAGTGTTGAGTCAGATCAACCGTACGGTTCGTGCTTTCGTGACCCATGACCGTGAATTGGCCCGTCAGGTCATCGAAGATGATGCGGAGATCAACGAATACGAAGTGAAGCTAGAGCGTAAGTCTTTTGAGATTATCGCCCTTCAACAGCCCGTTTCACAAGACCTTCGTGTCGTGATGACCGTCTTAAAAGCAGTCTCTGACTTGGAGCGGATGGGGGACCACGCAGTATCGATTGCCAAGGCAACGATTCGCATGAAAGGGGAAGTCCGTATCCAATCTGTTGAGGAAGAAATCAGCAAGATGGGCCGTGAGGTCAAAGATTTTGTCGAAGCGACACTAGATGTTTACCTCAAAGGCGATGTGGATTTGGCCTATGAAGTTGCTTCACGAGATGAAGTCATCAACCATTACTTCGATAGCATCCAAGAATTAGCAACAGAAGAAATTCGGAAAAATCCAGAGTCCATCGTGACTGGTCGTGATTATTTCCAAGTGATCAACTTCTTGGAACGCATCGGAGATTATGCAAAAAATATCTGTGAATGGGTAGTTTACTTTGAAACAGGTAAAATTATCGAAATGTAAGATCAGGACGTCTTTCCGATCTCAGACAGGCATTCTCATGCTTGTCTTTTCTTTTATTTTGACTTTGTGATAAAATAGTTTTATTAGGGCTTTTGATTGGAAAGCATGGAAAATAAAAAGGAGGAAATTATGCAAGCAGTTGCACATTTTATTGATACATTTGTACCTGAGCACTACGATCTATTCTTGGATTTGAACCGCTCTAGTAAAACTTTCTCAGGGAAAGTGACCATTAACGGAGAAGCAAAAGAGACTCGTATCTCGCTTCACCAAAAGGATTTGACCATCGAAACAGTAGAAGTAGCAGGTCAAGCTCGTCCATTTACGGTTGATGATGCCAATGAAGCAGTTTATGTTGAATTGGAAGGCACAGGTCAAGTGACAGTTACCCTGACCTATTCTGGTAAGATCACAGACAATATGACTGGGATTTACCCATCTTACTACAGCATTGATGGCGTGAAGAAGGAAGTCCTCTCTACTCAGTTTGAGAGCCATTTTGCTCGTGAAGCTTTTCCAAGTGTGGACGAGCCTGAAGCCAAAGCAACTTTCGATCTTTCTTTGAAATTTGACCAAGAAGAAGGTGAAATTGCCCTTTCAAATATGCCTGAAATCGATGTAGAAAACCGCAAAGAAACAGGAATTTGGAAATTTGCTACGACTCCACGGATGTCTTCTTACCTCCTTGCCTTTGCAGCTGGAGATCTTCAAGGAGTGACAGCTAAGACTAAGAATGGAACCTTTGTCGGAGTCTATTCAACAAAAGCTCACCCATTAGAAAACTTAGATTTCTCTTTAGATATTGCCGTTCGTGCTATTGAATTCTACGAAGACTACTATGGCGTGAAGTATCCAATCCCTCAATCTCTTCATATCGCCCTTCCAGACTTCTCTTCAGGTGCGATGGAAAACTGGGGCTTGGTAACCTACCGTGAAGTCTACCTTCTTGTTGATGAGAATTCGACTGCCCAAAGCCGTCAAACAGTAGCCTTAGTGGTGGCTCACGAGTTGGCTCACCAATGGTTCGGAAACCTGGTGACCATGAAATGGTGGGATGACCTCTGGTTGAATGAAAGCTTCGCCAATATGATGGAATATGTCAGCTTGGATGCTATCGAACCAAGCTGGAATATCTTCGAAGACTTCCAAACAACCGGTGTGCCTGCTGCCTTGAAACGCGATGCTACAGATGGCGTTCAATCCGTCCATGTGGAAGTCAAACACCCTGATGAGATCAACACCCTCTTTGACCCAGCAATTGTTTACGCCAAGGGTAGCCGTCTCATGCACATGCTTCGCCGTTGGTTAGGCGATGACGCCTTCCGTAAAGGCTTGAAGATCTACTTTGAAAAACACCAATACAGCAATACCATCGGTCGTGACCTTTGGGATGCTCTTGGGCAGGCTTCAGGTCGTGATGTCGCAGCCTTTATGGATTCATGGTTGGAGCAACCAGGATACCCTGTTGTCTCAGCTTCTGTGGAGAACGATACCTTGATCATCCGTCAAGAGCAGTTCTTCATCGGAGAAAGAGAAGAAAAAGGTCGCAAGTGGGTTGTTCCTTTAAATAGCAACTGGACAGGTATTCCAGATACTTTGGAAACTGAAGTCTTAGAAATTCCAAACTACAGTGCCTTGAAAGCAGCTAACAGCGGAGCTCTTCGCTTCAATACAGAAAATACAGCTCATTATATCAGTGACTACCGTGGGGAATTGTTGGAAGACATCCTTGCTGAACTTGCTAGCTTGGATAGCACTTCGAAACTACAAGTGGTTCAAGAACGCCGTCTCTTAGCGGAAAGTGGTCAAATTTCTTATGCAAGCCTCTTGCCAGTGATTGAACACTTGACAGAAGAAAGTTCCTACTTGGTTGTTTCAGCTGTTTCGAGCGTCTTAGCTGGAATCAGTCTCTTTGTGGATGAAGGAACTGAAACAGAAGCGGCCTTCCATGAGTTGTTGAAACGCCTGAACCGTTACAACTTTGAACGCTTGGGTCTAGAAGCTAAGCCTGGTGAAACAGAAGAAGACGAAAAAGTTCGTCAACTAATGATTGCTAATATGATCAAGGCCAATGATGAAGCTGCAAAAGCTCAAGCGAGCGCTATCTTTGAAGCGCATGCAGATGATTTGGAAAAACTTCCAGCGGCCATCCGTTTGCAAATCTTGGTCAACCAAATCAAGCACCAGGAAACCAAGGAGCTTAGCCAACAATACCTGGATACTTATGTTAAGACAGTTGATGGAAACTTTAAACGCCAGTTGGCGGCTGCACTTTCTTATACCAAGGATAAGGAAACTTTGGAAGCTCTATTGAAGGAGTGGAAGAACAAGGATGTGGTGAAACCTCAGGACTTGGCTATGAGCTGGTATTACAACTTCTTGCATGATGACTTTACCCAAGGTAGAACCTGGACTTGGGCGCGTGAAAACTGGGATTGGATCAAGAAAGCCCTCGGTGGTGATATGAGCTTTGATAAGTTTGTCATCTACCCAGCTAACTGTTTCAAGACCCGTGAACGGTTGAATGAATACAAGGCCTTCTTTGAGCCTCAATTGGATGATATGGCGATCAGCCGTAATATCAAGATGGGAATTAAAGAAATTGCAGCTCGTATTGATCTTATCGAGCGGGAGAAAGCAGCAGTAGAAGCCGCTATCCTTGCGACAAAATAGATTGAAAAAAGATGCTACAGAATTCATTCTGTAGCATCTTAGAATGTAGACAACGTCATCTTTGAAACTTTCCTTAGGTGAGGACGGACATCAGCGAACTTCTTTGAAGTTCCATGACTTAGTTTTGAGCCTAAGGTCTCAAAACTCCCGAGTGCCTGAAACAATTGTGTTTCAGGCACTTTTCTAACGGCGGAAAGTTTCAGTGTATATTTGATTGAGACTTAAAAAATATATTATTTTAATTTTTGGGGCATCATTTAGGTTGGTTAATGATAGTTTAACTACATCCTAATGGAGTGGGAAAGAAGTCCTCTCTTTTCAATTTTTCCACCCTCGCATAGATACAACAGTCTGGAAGAGTGTTGGAGGTTGCAGATAAAGGAAATACTGTTTGCGTCACCTCAAAGCAGTGCTATGAGCAATCAACCAATGTGTCAAACTGTTATTTCTATCTAACATCAAAGGCTGGACAGATTTTGCCCAGCCTCTTTTTTATAAATGACCTGAATAAGACCTCAAAGGAGAAGGATCATTAGTTTACTGGACTTGGTAAGAGGATCTCCGTTCGATAATGGCCATTTTCTTTGAATCGTTTGATAGTTCCTTGGTATTCTTGTACTAGGGCATCAACGTTTCGCAAGCCCCAACCATCTCTTTGACGTGTTTTACGAGTCTCTTGTTCCTGTTCATTAAAGGTATTGTTGATCGAAATAAATAGATTTTGTTGAAAATAACGTATATTCAGAGACAATGTTCTCTCTGATTTATCAGTCAATCGAAGACAGGCTGAAATACTATTATCCAAACAATTTCCTAAAATAACAGCTAGAACATCTGGCTGAATAGATAGTTCTTGTGGGATAAAGCAGTTAATATCCAATTCAATTTCATCTTCCACATCGTGCAGTTTTTGATTCAGTAAATAATTAACCGTTGGATTTTTGGAGTAAAAGGTTTGTTTTCCTGAAATACTATCGGTTAACGATTGAAGGTACTCTCTAGCCTCATCAGGATTTTCTTCTAGAAGTGCCAAGAGGGTTAAATGTTTATTTTTTAAGTCATGCCGAAGACTTTGCAATCGTTGGTATTCTTCTTGAGACTGCTGTGTTTCTCTTAATTGGAATTGAAGTTGTTCTTTATCTAATTTATTTTGATAATAAGCGTGCTGTTGTTGAGAAAGATGTAAGGTAAAATACAGCGAGGAAAACGACAATACAATAAGAGACAAGAGTGAAATGACAGAAAGATAATCTGGTCCAAATACTTGCCCTTGAATAGCAGATACAGTAAAGGCAAAAATAATCGATAAAATCGGCACGATAAATTGATAAAGCCAATTTCTTCTAGATGTTGCCATGCTTAACTTTTGATGTGTTCGAAATAGCTGTCGAAGAACAAGAGTGATCACAGTTGAAAAAAGAAAACTGATGGCAAGGTAACCACTAATCATTCCTAAATTTTTCGATACTTTTGATAGTGGAAGAAATAGTTGGATAGCTTGATTGAGGACAGCTCCGGCTAATAATGTCAGGCTTGTTTGTAAGAATATCCAAAAGGAAGAATCACGAAAGGAGTAGCCAAAATAGAGTCCTACAAGAGAGGATTCTAAAATACTAAGAAGGAGATTGCTGACTAAAAAAACGCGACTTTCTAAAAATAGAAACACTAGAGCCACATGAAAAAGAAAGCAACAACAAAGGACTAAAAGTGTCTCTTTTGAATGTTTACTTTTGGATATTGGCCCATAAAATAAAACACTTGCTAGAAATAAGTCAAACAAGATACTAATGATCCGCAATCCTATTAGCATTAGAAATTCCTTTCACTGAGATAGTTATAGTATTTTTCTTTAAAAGAAGACTGGAACTTACGACTAATTGGAAGTGAATGTTCCTCGGTTCCATTTAGCAAAATAGTTACTGTTTTCGCATCAAAATCTTTGATATATTTGGGATTTACAATATAAGAAGCATGAATTTGAATAAAATAATCAGGTAGTTTATCTAAAATTTCTTGAGTTTTCAGTAAGGACTTATAGGTATCTGCTAGTGTGTAAATAAAAACGGAACGCTTATCTTTCTCAAAATAGGTAATGTCACTTAAAGGAATAGAGTAACTTTGTTTTCCAAATGAGAAGTTAAAGATGGTTTGTCCTAAATCTAAATAACGTAAAATTCTGTCTACTACCTTATTTAGCCTTTGAGGTTCAATTGGTTTTACTAAGTAATCAAAAGTCTGTACTTCAAATACTTGTTCCATATAATCACGATAGCTGGTCACAAAAATAATGGGGATAAAAGGATTGAACTGACGAATTTCACGTGCAAGGTCAATTCCAGAAATTTGTGGCATATCAATATCCAAAAAAACACAATGTGTATCCCTTGTTAACTGTTCTAGCATTTTTTGTGGATTTGTATATAGTTTTGTTTCTACAGGAACCTTGTCGTAAGAAAGTAAATACTGTTCTAACTGACTAGCATCTCTAGTTGAGTCATCACAAATAACGACGTTTAACATAAGTCCCCCTTATCAAATTGAGTTGGCTAATTATGACACTAAAATGGTAAATCATGACGTAAACCAAGGAAAGTCATATGTTTATTATACAATAATCTTATCAAAAATGAAGGAAGCTGGGAAAATCTTCTCAGTCTTGAGTGATGAGATGAAGACATTTGCAACACTGACTATTAGAGATTTGACAAAATCATTTGATAAGCAACATTTTGCTAATAACCATATTTCCTTAGAAATAGAAGCCGCTAAAATTACAGCTTTTTTAGGACACAATGGTGCTGGTAAGTCCACCCTCTTAAATCAAATGATTGGTTTTACCAAACCTGATAAAGGAGACGTTAGCTATGGAGACATTTCTTTTGTACAGAATCGTAAACAAGCTCGCTCAATGATGAGCTATATGTCTCAACAGTATGCACCACTTGAAAAATTAACGGTGGAACAAAACTTAGAAATGCTTGGAAGAATGAGAGGGTTAAACACCATAGATTTACAAAAAGAAATGAATCAGCTCTTAACCGAGTTGGAAATTGAGGACTATCGGGCAAAACAAGGAAAGGATCTCTCAGGTGGTTTAAAGCGTCTGACCTCTTTTGCAATGGCTTTAATCGGATCTCCGACCATCATTCTTCTTGATGAGCCGACGAACGATGTCGATCCAATACGTCGTGAAAAACAGTGGCAATTATTACAGAAGTTGGCGCATAAAGGGCATACCATTATTATTGTGACACATAACTTGTTGGAAGTTGAAAAATATGCAGACAACTATGCATTATTTAACCATGGGAAGTTAATCAAATCAGGACCAGTTCAGCAAATAACCTATCAAAAACAGTATCAAATCTCTTTTGAATTTAGGAATGCAGATAGCTTAGCTCTATTTCAAGATTATACCATTATCAATGGTTCGATTTGCCAGATTGAAATAGAAGAGAAGGAGTTAACGAGACTGCTACCAAAAATAACACAGGAATTGGATAGAAAGAATATTTTTAATCTGTCACTTGCTCAGAAAAACGTATCCATTTCAGATCTTTATAGAGAGGAGTTGACAAACTGATATGACTCAATTTTTTTACTTACTTCGTTGGAACTATCTTCGTCAAAAAGATCTATTTCTACTCTTTACGCTAGCTCAGGTTCTGTTGTCCATTTCACTTCTTTTTGGTTATCCACTAGTGATCGGTGAGATTGATACGACAGCTGCCTACTATCTCTCTTCTGGTTCAGTTCTGATAGGAATCATTTCTATTGGCTGTACTATCTCATCCCCTGTTATAGCAAATGCGAAGTCAGAAGGACATGTAGACTACGTACGAGCCCTTCCAATACCTCGAATTCTGATTTCCTTAGCAGATCTTTGGATGTGGATGATTGCTATTTTGCCTGGAGTGTTCATTTCTGTTATACTGGGCTATTTTCGTTTTTCTGTCCGCCTAAATGTATCTGTTCTGGCTGTTTTCATCCTATTTCTGATCTGTCTTACGATGATCAGTCTTGGATTTGCCATTGCTTATACTTTTTCTCCCAATATTGTCACGCTGATGTCTCAGTTGATTCTCATGATTGGTTTGATGTTTTCTCCAATCATGTACCCAGCGAGTCGTCTTCCAGATTGGGTAAACCATCTCTATCATGTTCTTCCATTTGTCCCTTCTGTCAACCTCCTACGAGCTTGTGTCTATAGTCATGGTCACGTCTCATTTTTTGACTTCACTATTCTGATCATCTGGATTTTGCTAACACAGTTACTGATCTTGAGAGTTCTTTATAAGGAAAAATAAAGGAAGGAGGGGAGATAGAAGGTTCTTCTTCGAAACAGTAATCCATTTAAAAGTAGTTTAATTGAAGAGATTTATAAATGTATCCCTACAACAAAAATCAACATCTGCGTTCAGATGTTGATTTTTTTAATATATCCTCTAAGCCCTTTGTATCTTATTTGAAATACCAGTGGTGTTTGAGGCTGGCAAAAATCGCCTTGCTGGTGATAGTGATGATGACTAGTTTAATGAGGTCGGCAAGGATAAAGGGAGCAACGACCAAAGCAAATGCTTTTTGGAGATCAGTATGCGTGACCAGCATAAAGCCGATAGCTCCGGATACAAAGAGGAGAGCACTACTGAGGAGATTGGCAAAAAAGATAGTGAAAATGCTGGATTTAGCATTGGTAAATAGAGACGTGATCCATGCTCGGAATGGGAAGAAGAGGAGGAAACCAGCAGTAGGACCAAGGAAATGCGAAGCACCACCAGCACCTCCGGCAAATACTGGAAAACCTAAGAAGCCTAAAAGCAGGTAGAGGCAGACTGTGACAAAGGCATGGCTGGGTTTATAGATGGTCCCGATGATCCCGATCATGAGTGTCTGTAGGGTCAAAGGAATCGGACCAAATGGAATGGTGAATTGAGATAGGACGGAGATCATGGCCACTCCAATGGAGATGAGAACTAAGGGAAAGATTTTCTTCATAACAGTTAACCTCGTATTTATTCTATGGTAACTATTCTACAATAAGGAGCTCAACCTGTCAATAGCCCACGCTTGTTTTAGGATTTTTTAAGTAAAAATTTAGGCAGGCTTAAGACTCCTAAAGTATAATCGCCTTACTAAAGGATCGAGCTCCCTTTAAATTTTAAAAGAAAAGTACTTGTACAAAAAGATAAAAGGTAAAAAGATGAATCAAAAAGAAACAAAACAAGTAGTCGAAACGCAAGAATCCAAAGAAAAAATGGTTGTCCTCAAACGAAGTCCTAAGTGGTGGATTGGCATGGCAGCCGTTGGTGGATTGTTGGTTGGTGCTGGAAGTGGCTTTGGTGTCGGTGTCATCGCCTCACAATCTTCCAATAATCAACAATTTTCTCAACCGGTCCAAACGGGTCAGAACCAAGGATCTAATCAGCAACAAAATAGTCAAAATGGCCATGCTTCACAAGGAAACCAGCAAAATGGTGGCCCACAGGATGGCGGCCCTCAAGGCGGTGGTCCACAAGGTGGTGGCCAAGGACAAGGCGGCCCACAAGGCAGCGGACCTGGTCAGATGCCACAAGAAGGCAATGGTGGCCCACAAGGGAATGGTCCAGATAATGACATGAACCAATCTGGCGGACAAGAAGGGAACCAGGGTTCCTCTAAAAAGTCCAATAAGAAGAATTCAAAAAATAAAAACAAGACGAGTGATAGTCAAAGTAACAAAGAAAACACGACAAACTCATAGAATTAGCCTCCCTCAGGCAGGCTGAATTTGATCATAAAACCGGGTTCTAAACTATAGGAAATGAAGGCAAGTCGTGTTATAATGGTTAAGAATAGATTAGAAAGACTCACTCACGAAAGAGAAGAGGATACGACGATGATTAAAATTCTATTGGTCGAAGATGACCTTGGTTTGTCAAATTCAGTATTTGATTTTTTAGATGATTTTGCGGATGTCATGCAGGTCTTTGACGGAGAAGAAGGTCTCTACGAAGCAGAAAGTGGGATCTATGATTTGATTTTGCTGGACCTCATGCTTCCTGAAAAAGACGGTTTCCATGTATTGAAAGAATTGCGTGAAAAAGGCGTGACAACCCCTGTTTTGATCATGACAGCCAAAGAAAGTCTGGATGACAAAGGGCACGGATTTGAGCTAGGGGCAGACGATTACCTCACCAAGCCTTTCTACCTAGAAGAGCTTAAGATGCGGATTCAAGCTCTCTTGAAGCGCTCAGGAAAGGTCAATGAAAATACCCTCAATTATGGCAATTTGAAGGTCAATTTATCTACCAATTCGACTTATGTGGATGGGAAAGAAGTGGAACTTCTTGGGAAGGAATTTGATCTTTTGGTCTATTTCCTTCAAAACCAAAATGTCATCCTTCCAAAGACCCAGATCTTCGATCGTCTCTGGGGCTTTGATAGTGACACAACCATCTCAGTGGTTGAAGTCTATGTTTCAAAAATCCGTAAGAAATTAAAAGGTACTGATTTCGTTGAGAACTTGCAAACATTGCGCAGTGTGGGGTATATCTTAAAAGATGCTAACCAGAATTAAGAAAACCGTCGGGGAAGATGATTTTTCCTACTTCATCCGATATTTTGGGCTCTTTACTTTGATATTCTCAGCCATGACCCTGATTATCATCCAGGTCATGCGCTCGAGTCTCTATACAACGGTCGATGAAAACCTCAAGACTCTCAGTCAGGATCCCTACTCGCTTGTAGCGATTGCTTATCGAGACCAGCGACAGTCAAATACCAAAGGAGATGATAATGATCATGAGATGATGATCCCAGATCATGATAAATCAGAACCTAAAGGGGATGTCACATCCAATACCACTGTTGTTTTGCTCAATAAAAAATATGAAAACTTGACAACCGGTAATGGGTTTTTAAACTTCAAAACCGTGACGTTTGGTCGAAAGCTCCTCAACAAGGTTTCCCAACTTCAAATTACAAATAGCTATGGGAAAAAAGAAAGTTACCGGGCCTATATGGCAGAGTTGAGTTTATCTGATGATGAAAGTGATAGTGATATCAAGTATGCGGTTGTCATGACCAATATCAGTCAGCTAGAGCAGACCAGTGAAGAGCACGAAAGTCAAATTGCCCTTGTCATGATCTGCTTCTGGGGAATCTCTTTATTCGCTAGTCTCTTCTTAGCACGTCTCAGCGTCAAGCCCCTTCTTGAGAGTATGCAAAAGCAAAAGGCTTTCGTGGAAAATGCTTCCCATGAGTTGAGGACGCCTTTAGCAGTTCTGCAAAATCGCATCGAAACGCTTTTTAGAAAGCCTGAAGCGACCATTATGGAATCGAGTGAGAATATTGCATCCAGTTTGGATGAAGTTCGAAATATGAAGCTCTTGACCACCAACCTTCTTAATATCGCTCGAAGAGATGACGGCTTGAAGCCGGAGATGGAAGATATCGAACCAAGCTTTTTCGATCAGACCTTCTCGAATTTTGAGATCATTGCAGAAGAAAATGGCAAAATCTTCCGAGGAGACAATCAGGTGGACAAAGTCATTTGTTCTGATAGAACGCTCCTCAAGCAATTGATGACCATTCTCTATGACAATGCCTTGAAGTATACCGATGAAGATGGTGAGATCCAGTTTGAAGTTCAATTGAAGGATAAAAATCTTCTTTTGAGAGTGCTGGATAATGGTCCAGGGATTCGAGATGAGGATAAGAAACGGATCTTTGATCGTTTTTACCGGGTCGACAAGGCCAGAACCCGTCAAAAAGGTGGATTTGGCTTGGGGTTATCCCTCGCTAAGCAAATCGTAGAAGCCTTTAAAGGGACCATTCAAGTCAAAGATAATAAACCAAAAGGGACCATCTTTGAAGTGAAATTATCCATTAAGACGGAAAGTCGTAAAAAAAATCGTTCATAATCTTTTAAAAATAGAAAAGAGGAAAACCTATGAGTTCAAAAATGTTGCACACTTGCCTTCGTGTGGAAAACTTAGAAAAGTCAATCGCTTTTTACCAAGATGCTTTTGGTTTTGAAGAAAAACGTCGGAAAGATTTTCCAGACTACAAGTTCACGATTGTTTATTTGGCCTTGCCTGGAGATGACTATGAGCTGGAATTGACTTACAATTATGATCATGGTCCATATGTCATCGGAGATGGCTATGCTCACGTTGCCTTGAGTACTCCTGATCTAGAAGGTTTGAATGCGGAACACAAGGCTAAAGGCTATGAAGTGACAGAACCAAAAGGTCTTCCAGGGACGCAACCGAATTACTATTTCGTTGTAGATCCGGATGGGTATAAAGTAGAAGTCATTCGTGAAAAATAAGAGTGATTAAAAATTAGGGGGCTGGGACAAAAGTCCTAGCCTCTCAATTATTTTTGGATTGTCGAGCAAGACGCAGTGGTTGAGTGGGCTCTACTACGCTGATTGCATCAGCTTTTACAGCCCTACTCAACTGTGCGGAGGTGGGACTACGAAATCGAATTCTAACGAATTACCGATTTCTGTCCCACTCTCTCTTTTTTATGAAACCATTTACAAAAAAGGAATGTTTTTTCGAGAGAAATTTGCTATAATAAAGTTATGAGATTCAAACACACGAAAACTATTTTATTAATCATTACAAATCTCCTTTTACTGAGTCTTTTGTATATTGGCTATCAAAAGATTCAAAGGGTTCGTGAACAAAAAGCCTATCAGGATCAGTTTGCTAAGGTTACCCAACTTGAGAAAAGCTCTGAAAAAGGGAAAGATGTTCAAGTTCAGGAAGGGATTTTAGGAACTTCTTATGTGACGGCTTATTATCCTACTAAGGATGGACAGCCTGTTGAGATTATTAAAGAGAAGATCCAAGAAGACCTTCAGCGTCTAGGATCCGATGAAAAAACCAAAGAACCAAAGCATTTGACCTTCTACCATAGTGAAGAAGCAGAAGCGCCTTTTGTTGGTTATCACCCTATCCAAATCAAACGGGCTGAATACCAGTACAAAAAAGGGAAATTCATCAAAGATGAGACGGTGAAGTTGCCCCTCTTTTACTTGGATGATGAGAACAATCCTCTAACCCTGAGCCAAGTTTTTGCGGATCCAGATGGAGCCAAGCAGATCTTTTTGGAGGAATTACGGGGAAATCTAGCCTTTCGTCAGCTAGACGAGGAAAGCATTGATCAAATGGTTGCCCACTTCTCAGAGTTGGATTTGAGCCAATGGGAATTCCAATATGAAAAAGGAAATTTCACCATTCCATTTCCAACTAAGGTTAAGGGAGATGATACCTTCACTGTTCCTTTGTCTAAATTCTATGACGTGATTGATACAGAGCGCTTGCTTCCTGATGATCTAGCTTCTTACGAATCCTATATAGAAGAACGCCACCGTAAGATGATTGCTCTGACCTTTGATGATGGACCAGATCCAACCACGACTCCTCAGGCGCTGGCTATCTTAAAGAAATACAATGCCAAAGCTACCTTCTTTATGGTCGGAAAAAATGTCAGTGCGAATCCGGATATTGCTAAACAAGTCCGCAAAGAAGGTCATCAAATCGGGAACCATACCTGGGATCACCCTCAATTACCAAAATTGAGCTTGGATAATGCTAAAAAAGAGATTTTGGATACCCAAGAAGCAATTCAAAAAGCGACAGGCGTCCAAACCAAGATTACCCGTCCTCCATATGGAGCCATCAATAACGCCATCCAATACGGTGTCGACCAATCCTTCATCATGTGGGATGTGGATAGTCTAGATTGGAAGACACATAATACGACGGCCATTCTCAATGAAGTGAAAAAAGAAGTCAAACCGGGTTCGATTATCCTCATGCATGATATCCATCAAACCACGATTGACGCTCTACCGACCGTCCTTGACTACCTCAAATCACAAGGCTATACCTTTGTAACGGTGGATGAGTTGTTGGATTACCAACTTGAAAGTCATCGCATCTATTACAATGGAAATTAACGTAAAAATCCTCTGCAGTTCTTTCACTAGCAGAGGATTTTCTTATTCATTTAAAAATAGTTCGGAATTTTTTAAAACAAGTTCACGGACAGAAGCGTATTTTTTCAAGGATTTGAGTTCTTCTGGGTGGGTGATAAAGGTGATCACATAGCCATCACGCCCCATTCGACCTGTTCGACCGACACGGTGGGTATAGGTCTCTATGTCACGGGGGATATCGTAGTTAATCACACATTCAAGATGTTCAATATCGATTCCACGAGCGACCAAATCGGTGGCCAGTAAGAGAGTTAGTTGATGGTCTTTAAAGCGTTCCAGGATGACCTTGCGGTATTTGACATTGACATCGCTTGCGAGCGATACGGCCCCAACACCACGGTATTGTAGTTTTTCTTCAGCACTACCCAGATCAGACAGGCTATTGAAAAAAGCCAGACCACGAAAATCTTCGACGTAGGCGAGTTTGCGGAGCAATTCGACCTTGTCCCGCTTATCCACTTGCATATAAAAATGTTGGATATTGTCCAAAGAAACTCCATCAACCGTAATGCGAAGAGTATTTTCCTCTAATTGGTCTGGATCGACCTTAGCTGTGGCGCTCATGTAGATATGTTGGTGGTCGCGGGGAGCATAGTGGCTGATCTTGTCGACGAAGTGGTACTGAGAATCGCTCAGTAATTGATCGAATTCATCTAAAATGATGGTTTCCACATTCTTCATTTTGATCTTTTTCAGCTTGATCAGTTCAAAGATCCGACCAGGCGTCCCAACCAGGATTTCGGGTCCTTTTTTGAGGCGTTCGATTTGCCGTTTTTGACTAGATCCTGAAAGGAAGAGTTGTGTCTGGAGACCGAGAGGCTCTGCCCATTGTTTGGTAACATCAAAAATCTGTCCTGCTAACTCTGTGTTAGGAGCCAAAATCAAGAGTTGTTGGGCCTTCTTCGGTTTGAGTTTGAGCAAGCTCGGAAAGAGGTAGGCGAGTGTCTTACCAGTACCGGTAGGACTGATCCCGAGGACATTTTCTCCTTCATAGATAGGGGAGAAGATCTGTTCCTGAATTTTAGTGAATGTATCAAATCCGAGTGTTTCTAACTGGTCTTTCCAGCTTTGTGGAAATTGTTCTTTCATTCTTTTTCATCCTTAAATTGTATTCCAGCGCTTTGACGCATCTAGTAGAGGGTTTCATGGACCTGCTCAGCTGTTTGTAACCATTCAAGATAAGCAGCTGGCTTTTGATGAGCGATGGCAAGGGCAAAGGCTTCCGCCTCTTCTTGCATTTGGTGTGGGTAGGGCTGGATCGGAAGGTCGATGACTTCCCCAGAATGGCTGACGAAGCGGGCCTGGTTGATGGCTGCTACAGCATTGAGAGTTAGTGTTCCGGTCTTAGTGTAGATTTCAGCAGGTAGATGGCTGGTGATATTTTTCCCTGCCTGAATGGCAACCTGAAACTCTGGATAAATCAAGACACCTTGACCATAGAGATCAACCGAATTGGGTAATTGCTGAGCGGTGTAGTGACTGGAGATCGGTTCTCCAAAGAAGCCAATCGCCAAGTAGAGGCAGTAGACACCCAGATCCATCAAAGCTCCACCTGCATAGACATCTGAGAAAATATTGGGCATCTCACCTGCAAGAAGGGCTGGCAATTTGGAAGAATATTTGGCAAAGGTGAAGTTGGCGCCCAGTATTTCCTGATTAGAGAGGAAGTCTTTAACTACTTGAAAGGCTGCTTCTTGGTAATTTCTGGCAGCTTCAAAGAGATAGACCTGGTGCTCCTTAGCGAGCTTGACCAGTTCCTTCCATTCAGAAGGCTTGGTCACAGCCGGTTTTTCAATGATGACATGCTTCTTGGCCAGAATAGCAAGCTTGGCCTGAGCGAAATGAAGAGAATTGGGGCTAGCAATGTAAATCACATCCAGCTCACTGTCTAAGAAGTCGATGAAATCCGTGTAGCAAGAGACCGCCCCATAAGGCTCACAAAACTCTTGAGCTGTCTTCATCTTTCTCGAATACACAGCATGCAAGTGATAGTGGCCTGTCTGATGAGCAGCTGTAATAAATTCATGTGAAATCCAACTCGTACCAATAATTCCCAGCTTTAACATAAGGTGTCCTTCCGTAATCGATTCACTCTATTATACCATGAAAAGGGGGAGGGGACAGTATAAAGTAGAAAATATGCACTGATTATTGTATAATGAAGTGATATGCTTAGAAGGGAAAACAATAGGATTGAGAAATTCAGAATTACTGATCATTATTCCTGCTTATAATGAGAGTGGAAATATTGAAAAAACAATCAAGATGATTGAAGAACATACACCTGAATTTGATTATGTCATTATCAATGATTGTTCTACAGATCATACACTTGAAATTTGTCGCAATAACAACTTTAACGTTATCGATTTACCGATTAATTTAGGAATTGGTGGTGCTGTCCAGACTGGTTATCAATATGCAGTTAAAAATGGCTATCAATATGCTGTTCAAGTGGATGGAGATGGTCAGCATAATCCTGAATTTATCAGAAAGATGCTTCAAGTCCTTCAAGAGAAGAATGTGAACATGGTGATTGGCTCTCGTTTCATTGAAAATCAAGGTTTCCAATCCTCCTTCGCGCGACGGATTGGAATTTCATTTTTTGAAAAATTAATTAAGATTTTAACCGGTCAAAAGGTAACAGATCCAACCTCAGGATTGCGAGTGGCTGATCGAAAGGTGATTGAAGAATTTGCTAAACAATATCCAAGTGATTATCCAGAACCAGAGACGATTGTGTCCCTCTTAACCTCAGGCTATTCCGTTGCAGAAGTGCCTGTATTAATGAATGAACGAGAACACGGAGAATCGTCCATCACATTAAGCAAGTCTGTTTACTATATGATCAAAGTGACAATGGCAATGCTATTGGCTAGAATTGGTGGAGGATATAAGAAATAACATGTTAAATATTTGGTTAACCCTTATTGTAATTATTTTTATCGTTTATATTCTACGCCTAGTTGCAAAGAAAGTCGTTGAAATGAGAAATGTCATTTCTTGGCTTATTCTTTGTTTACTCTCGTTGCCAGTCATTTGGTTTCCTAATTTGATTGGACAGTTGTCAAAAATGTTAGGAATTCAAGTTCCAAGCAATCTAATCTTTTTCTTAGGCTTCTGTTTACTTGTCTATTTAAACTTCTCTTTGACTCGGATTACCTCAAAACAATCCGTTCAAATTCGACAATTGTCTCAGAAAATTGCATTACAGGTAAAAGAGCATGAAGAATAATCAACCTGTTTCAACGGAGAAGGTGTATTTTTGGAATCTGTTAGGGAACTTGGCATTTGCTGGATCATCTGTACTATTTACATTGATCGTTACACGCATGACCTCGCCAATGGAAGCAGATTCCTTTAGTCTTGCCTATGGGATTGCTGCGATTCTAGTAGTAGTAGGCATGTTTCAAGTTCGAAGCTACCAAGGGACAGATGTTCTCTTTAGACACTCCTTTACCAGTTACAGTATTGCCAGATGTCTCTCTCTCCTACTCATGATGGCGATCTTTTTTCCTTACCTTTTTGTTTCAGGAATTGATCTACATGAGAGTTCAAAAATTGCGATTATTGGCTTATACGTTCTATTTCGTATGTGTGAGGCAATTTCAGATCTTTTCCAAGGATTGTTTCAACGTCACGAACGATTAGATATCGCTGGCAAATCAATGACCATTCGGTATTCTTTCAGCACGATTCTTTTGTTGGCATTTTTGCTTATTACAAAGTCATTAACACAATCATTGCTTTACTTAGTTGTTTTAAACTTTATCTTTGTATTTTGTTATGATTATGTAAAATCAAAAGAATTTGAAACAATTGATTTCTCAGTAAAAAATCTCAAAAGAGACCTATTTGATGCGATCACTATTTTAAAGAATTGTATTCCTCTCTTCATTAGTGGATTTTTACTAGCTTATATTTTCAATGAGCCTAGAATCGCGATTGACTCTGAAATTAGACTGGGACACTTTATTGCAGGGACACAACGGGACTTTAATATTTTGTTTATGCCTGTGTTTTTTATGAGTCTCTTTATTTTAATTCTTAGACCCTTAACAACGCAATTAGCGATCTTATGGAAGAATAAAGAATTGAAAAAATTTGATGCCATCATTGCGAAGATGTTTGTCATTGTTTTGGGTGTCGGCTTGGTATTAACTGTGCTAGCTTATTTGATCGGGACGCCGATATTAAGTCTTGTTTTTGGTTTACCTTTAAACCAGCATAGTACTACCCTAGCCATCCTTGTTTTTTCTGGAATTCTGTATTCTATTGGGATTGTTTTTGGGGATATCATGACGGTTATTCGAAAACAAACGTATCTATTGCCTGTGTATTTATTCATGTTTATAGCTTCCAAATTGACAAATAATGATTTGGTACAAAAAATGGGACTTCTAGGTGCGTCTTTAAGCTTTTTCATCGTGATGTCTGTTTATTTTAGTGGAAGTTTACTTGCTTATTTTATTGCAAGAAAAATAGAAAGGAAGGACTATGCTCATTAATCAACAACATACGTGGGTGATTTGTGCTTATGGTGAGAGCGAATACTTGGAAGCTTGTATTCAATCCTTGAAGAATCAAACTCTCCAATCACAGATTATCTGTTACAGTTCAACACCACTGGATTCGATCAAAGAACTTTGTCAGCGTTATGCTATTCCGTTTTACACCAAGCAAGGTGGTGGGATTGGTAAGGATTGGAACAATGCTATGTCTTTTGTAGAGACGAAGTATGCTACCATCGCCCATCAGGATGATTATTATGAGCCAGACTATGCTGAGAAAGTTTTGGATAAGATGGAGAAACATCCAGATGTGTTGATTGGGTATTCTGATTATTTTGAAGAAAAAGATGGCCATAAAATTCCTGCGAATACAAATCTGAAGATCAAAACCTTGATGTTAAAAACTATGAATCTTTTTCCTGCTAGTCACTTTTGGCGAAACCGTGTGATGGCTTTTGGAAATCCGATTTGTTGTCCAGCTGTCACCTATAATCGTGAAAATTTGAAGAATTTCTATTTTGATGAAGGAATGAGAGTGAGTTTGGATTGGTATGCATGGTATAAGATCAGCGAGTATAAAGGTCGTTTTGCTTATGTATCTGACAAGCTCATGTGCCACCGTATTCATGGAGAGTCTGAAACATCAAAAACGATTGCAGACAATACGCGTAGTAAAGAAGATCTATACATGTATGAACTCTTTTGGCCTAAATGGATGGCCAAGTTGTTGATGAGACAATATGTGAAGAGTCAAAATTCGAATAAGTAGGAGAAACTGATGAGATATTTTGTTGATAGTTATGAGCGAAATAAAAAGTATTTAGTAGCTTTCGCAGTTTTGGCCTTTTGTATTACAGTGATTTATACAAAGCGCTTAGTAGATTTTCCTAAAATCGGTGTAGCGTTATTTGTTGTATTGGCTTTTTTCATTTTTCTTTTACCGAAGAAGAATGTTGGGACCTTCCTTGCGATGCTCATTGGTGGTCTGTCCTTTGCTTTTATTACACCCGTTTTGAATACGCCAGATGAACAAGTTCACCTTTCAAGAACGATTCATATTGTGGAAGGCAACGTCAATATGGGCAATAAAAACATCCATATTACGGAAGATTACTTTGATGTTTATAAAAATTTTAAAAAACCATTTACCAAATCTTCTTTGTTTGAAGAAGGGCAGACGAGCAAACAAGTGAAGTTTGGGAAAGAAACAGATTACAGGGCAACCAACTCATATTGGTTTATTGGTTATATCCCTCAGGCTCTTGGATTTGGGATTGGAAAATTTTTGAACTTGAGTGTAGGAGTCTCCTATTATCTTGGTCGAATTTTCAATGTCATTGCTTACTGTATTTTAGCTCTCATTGCTATTAAATATAGTGGGAAAGCGAAGCAGTTGATGACAATGGTAGCGATGTTTCCAATGAATCTGGTTCTAGCTGCTTCTTATAATCAAGATAGTGTAGCCTTAGGTTTAACCTACATTATTATTGGATTGTTTTTGAAGGATGTAACGGATGATGAAAAAGTAGTTAAAATTAAGGATTTATTGCTTTATGCTTTCCTTTGCGTGATCCTTGTAACAATGAAGCTTCCTTATGTCTTGCTTGTGGGATTATTGCTATTTATACCGAAAAAGAAAACGCAATGTAAAAACTACTATCTCATTTCTCTTGCTTTGATTGCTGCAGTCTTTCTATTTACGATTTTTTGGTATGTTCTTACCCAGCAAGTTCGAATTGAGAACTTTAAACTAGATGGAGCGGATGTGAAGTCTCAGGTGATTAGTATCATTTCGAAACCTCATTGGTATCTTCCAGTGATTTTGAAGGAGATGCTATTATCAGTCAGTCATTTGAATCAACTCTACACCTTTGGTTGGTTAGATTTATCGATGTCAGAAGTCCTTATTCCAATTTATGCTCTTTATACTTTGATTACTTTTTCAAATATTGGGAAAATCAAACTTCCTAAAGTATCAGTAGTAGGAGCAAGTTTGGTTTCTCTTGCAATTGTTGGTTTAATTTCTTTGACCTTGTATCTGACCTGGACACCAGTTGGAAATTTTGAAGTTTTAGGAGTTCAAGGCCGATATTATTTGGGTGTTGTTGCTCTTTGTCTACCAGTTATTTGTAGTTTATTTAAGCAAAGAGTTCCAGATGAACAAAAGTTCTCTGATCATTTTGTAGTACAAAGCAGTCTCATTATTTTATCTCTAACATTACTACAAACCATCTCTGTTTTATATGCTGCAGTTTAATTTAAAGGCTAAAATAAGTTATTACTAGGGGAAACCCTAGTTTTTTGTTACAATAGAAAGTGAAAAATTCAAGGAGTAAGAGATGACCATATCAGTTGTAGTCCCATGTTTTAACGAAGAAGAATCAATTCCATTGTTTTATCGAGAGATGGAACGTGTTCGGATGAAAATGGGAGAAAAGTTTGAATATATTTTTATAAATGATGGCTCTTCAGATGGTACGCTATCCATTCTTCGAAAGCTACATGTTACAGATTCAAATGTGCACTACCTTTCTTTTTCTCGAAATTTCGGAAAAGAGGCCGCACTATATGCTGGACTTGAGCGTGCTAGTGGTCAATATGTGACGGTCATGGATGTAGATTTGCAGGACCCACCAGAGTTATTGATCGAAATGAAGCAGAAGTTGGAGGAACAGCCGGATTTAGACTGTGTCGGAACGAGACGTGTAACCCGTGATGGGGAACCGCCGATCCGCTCTTTCTTTGCGCGGATGTTTTATAAATTGATCAATCATATTAGCCAAGTGGAAATGGTGGACGGGGCGCGTGATTTCCGTTTGATGCGCCGTCCTATGGTTGATGCTATCATGGAATTATCGGAGTACAATCGTTTCTCAAAAGGAATTTTTGCTTGGGTAGGATTTGAGACAGAATACCTCGAATATAAAAATGTAGAGCGTGTGGCAGGAGAGACGTCTTGGAATTTTTGGTCTCTCTTTAAGTACTCGATTGAAGGGATTGTCAATTTCTCGGATGCCCCATTAAACATTGCCTTTATTGGTGGACTGTTATCTTGGATTTTGGCCTTTATCATGATGATTTTGATTGTAATCCGCACCTTGGTCTTTGGGGATCCTACTTCAGGTTGGCCATCTCTTATGACAGTGATTCTTTTCCTGGGAGGGTTCCAATTATTGACCATCGGGATTTTAGGGAAATATATTGGTAAGATCTTCATGGAAACCAAGAAACGTCCAATCTATGTTATCAAAGAGAAAAGTGAAGAATGAAGAATATCCTAAGTATGAGTCTTGCTGCTAAGCAAAAGATAGACAGATTTTACGAGGGAGTGGATCGGCTCCTCGATAAGATCAATCAGTTGGATATGGTAAAAGGGATCCGCAGTTATATTGACCGGCTTATAGATGTTTTCAACCAAATCAGCAATAAGTTGGTCTACCTATTACTAACTTCCTATGCGCTCATTTTTACAATTGTATCCTTCAATCTGATCAATTTTCAAAGTCGCTCATATGACTATGTCTTCCATTTATCCCGCATTGTCGGCTTAGCAGAGTCCATTGAGCATTGGGATTTACTCCCCAATCTGAATTTTTTATTTGCATTCGGTACGGGATATGCTTCCCCTATGTTTTATGGAAATTGGCAGTTTTATCCGTCAGCCATTATTTATATGATGACCAACGATGGAAATCTTGCTTATTCTATATTTGCATTTTTGATCACTCTTGGTACAAGCCTAACAAGTTATATTGTTGTTTCAAAAATAGTAAAAAATAAGGCGACTGGTATAGTAGTGGCCTTGACCATTCCTTGTTATTACACCTTATTTGGTTTTGGAATGACCATGGTAGTACCACTTGTCCCAATTCTTATTTATTCTATTTATCGAGTGCTCTACTTAAACAAAAAGAACCCTCTCTATTTAGGGATTGTAGTAGCGCTTTTAATTCAAACCCATATTTTATCAACGATCATATTAGCAATTTTTTCTGCGGTATTTTTATGTTTAAATTATAAAAGGATCACACTTGAAAAGATTATCTCTTTTGTATTTTCTATCTTGTTTGCCTTATGTTTATCAGCAGGGTACATTTTTCAATATCTGGAACAGGTTTCATCACAAAAATTTTTCTTCACATGGACAGCGAGAAATTTTCCTGTCAATGTGAAAGATACTTTTTTGGTTCCTTTTCCATTTCAAGCAGATCGATATGGTTTTTATAAACCTTTCACACCATTAGAGTGGCCGATCCATCAATTTGTACGAGATGGTCTATTCTATGCGAGTATGATGGTAATCTTATTCTATCGCCGTCTAGGGAGTTTAAGTAAAACCATATTTTGGACTTGTTGGATCTTATATTTTTCTGCAACGAGTCTGCTGCCTTGGAATTCCGTATTGAAATACACTTTTTTAGGGAGTATGCAGTATTCAGGGCGCCTATTGTTTTTCATTCCCCTCTTGTTCCTATTCTTTCTTGCTGTTACAAATAGAAATGGATTTTTCTCTATTGTCTTATGCATCTTGAGTTTAACTTTCTATTTCAATCATGTTGTCCCTCAATTTGATACATCCTCAAAAAACTATAAACAGATGCGGGATGATAATAAAAAGAATGAAAAATTACTGAAATCAGTATATAGAGGGGACAAATCAAAATATATTGATCCTGTAGGTGATGAATATTATAATCTTGATATCAATAACCAAGATATACGCTTACCACAATTTACAGAATTTCAAACAGCTAAGGATGTAAAAATATCAACTATTAAAAAGAGATACAATCTTTTAGAATTCGATATAGAGGTTCCTGATGATAAAAAAGAAACAACTATTTCTATACCAATGATATGGTACAAAGGATATCGCGCAGAATATTCTAAGGGAGCAGAAGGTTCTCAACCTGTGTTGAAACATCGTGCTTTTACCGAATCAGAATTAAAAGAAAATAAAAAAGATCGGAAACCAACTGTCTCAGAAAAAGTTTTAAATGATGGTAAAATTTATTTATCTATTCGAAATTCTGGACATGTCAAAATTTCTTATCACAAGACATTTATACAGTATCTTGGTTTCATGATAGAGTGGATCTCTTGGATACTGGTATTCTTTATTTTTAAGCAGAAGTATTCAAAAAATAAGGAGCAATTCCCATCTTAAAAAGCAGAAAACTTCTGCTTTTTTTGCTATAATGATAGGGAAAAAGCATTTGAAAGGAATTTAACATGATTTTAATTACAGGAGCAAATGGGCAACTTGGAACAGAACTTCGCCATTTGTTGGATGAACGAAATGAAGAATATGTGGCTGTTGATGTGGCTGAGATGGACATCACAAATGCAGAGAAAGTAGACGAGGTATTTGCGGAAGTAAAACCAACCTTAGTCTACCACTGTGCTGCCTATACAGCTGTTGATGCGGCAGAAGATGAAGGAAAAGAGTTGGACTATGCGATCAACGTGACTGGTACGGAAAATGTAGCAAAAGCGTCTGAAAAACACGGTGCAACCTTAGTTTATATCTCAACCGACTACGTTTTTGATGGGAAAAAACCAGTGGGACAAGAATGGGAAGTAGACGATCAACCAGATCCTCAAACAGAGTACGGTCGTACCAAACGTATGGGGGAAGAATTGGTTGAGAAGCATGTATCCAACTTCTATATCATCCGTACAGCTTGGGTATTTGGGAACTACGGTAAGAACTTTGTCTTCACCATGCAAAACCTTGCGAAGACTCACAAAACACTTACAGTCGTTAATGACCAACATGGTCGTCCAACCTGGACACGTACTCTTGCAGAGTTCATGACTTATTTGGCTGAAAACCGTAAGGAGTATGGTTATTACCACTTGTCTAACGATGCGAAAGAAGATACAACTTGGTATGACTTTGCAGTTGAAATCCTCAAAGATACGGATGTTGAAGTGAAACCAGTGGATTCTAGCCAATTCCCAGCTAAGGCAAAACGCCCACTGAACTCAACGATGAGCTTGGCTAAGGCTAAGGCTACAGGATTCGTTATTCCAACTTGGAAAGATGCTTTGAAAGAATTTTATAAACAAGAAGTGAAATAAGAACAAATAGAAGCGGCCCTCAAGGGTCGCTTTTCTGTTTGGATTAGGCAAAAAGCCTAGAAAATGGTATAATTGAATAGACTGTGAATGATTTGAAAGGGAACTCTATGCAACATGTTTTTATTATCGGAAGTCGTGGGCTTCCGGCTCAATATGGCGGTTTTGAGACTTTTGTGGACCAATTGGTTTCGCATCAAGTGTCTTCAGATATCCAGTACCATGTTGCTTGCCTTTCTAATGATCAAGCTTATCAACATTTTGACTACAAGGGTGTGGATTGTTTTACGATTAAAGCCCCTAAGCTTGGGCCTGCGCGTGTCATCGCCTACGATATGATGGCCATCAACTATGCCTTGAAGCTTATTAAGAAACAAGGAATTGAACAGCCAATTTTTTACGTCTTGGGCAATACAATCGGAGCCTTTGTGGCACCCTTTGCGCGTAAGATCCATAAAATGGGTGGCCGATTCTATATCAACCCAGATGGACTGGAGTGGAAGCGGGCCAAGTGGGCCAAGCCGATCCAAGCCTATCTCAAGTATTCTGAAAAGATCATGACGCGCCATGCTGACCTGGTAATTTCAGACAACCCAGGTATTGAGTCCTATATTAAGAAAGCTTACCCGTGGTCTAAGACGACCTATATTGCCTACGGAACGGACCTATCTCCGACCAGCCTAAGCAGTCAGGATAATAAGGTCCGAGAATTCTATCACAAGTGGCAGACTCAGGAGAAAAACTATTACCTAATTTTGGGCCGCTTTGTTCCAGAAAATAATTATGAGACCGCCATTCGTGAATTTATGGCCTCTTCCACCAAACGGGATTTGGTGATCATTTGTAACCAGGAAGGCAATCCTTATTTTGAGGAGCTCCGAGCTCGAACTGGATTTGATCAGGATCCTCGTGTTAAGTTTGTAGGAACGGTCTATGATCAAGACCTGTTGAAGTATATCCGTAAAGAAGCCTTTGCCTATATCCATGGTCATGAAGTGGGCGGAACTAATCCTGGGCTCCTAGAGGCTCTCGCTCATACGGATCTGAATTTAGTTTTAGGAGTCTCCTTTAACCAAACGGTTGCAAAGGATACGGCTCACTATTGGACTAAAGAAACTGGGAATTTGGCACATTTAATTAACCAGGTCGATCCCTTAGAAGATGTATCTGAATGGGGGCAACGTGCCAAGGCTAATATGAAGCAAAACTTTACCTGGGAAAAAATTGTAGGTGAGTACGAGGAATTATTCTTATTATGAAAGTAAATATCTTGTTGTCCACCTATAATGGTGAACAGTATCTAAAAGAGCAGGTCAAAAGTATCCAAGACCAGACCTATCAAGACTGGCAACTCTTGATCCGAGATGATGGATCGACAGATGGTACGGTGGAGATCATTCAAGAGTTGGTGGCCCAGGATGAGCGCATTCGCTTTATCAACCAAGGAACTATCGAAAATCTCGGTGTTATCAAGAGCTTCCATGCGCTTCTGAAATATGAAAAAGCTGATCTTTATTGCTTCAGTGACCAAGATGATGTCTGGCTTCCTGAAAAGATTGCTCTTCAAGTAGCAGAAGCCGAGAAGCATCCTCAAGAAGTGCCTTTGCTGGTCTACACAGATTTAAAAGTGGTCGATGAAAACTTGAATGTGCAGCATGAGAGTATGATTCGCACCCAGTCTGATCATGCCAATACCGAACTGATTCAAGAGTTGACGGAAAATACGGTAACTGGCGGAGTTGCCATGATTAACCACGCTCTGGCGGAGTTATGGACAGGTCAAGAAAAACATGCGCTCCTTATGCATGATTGGTATTTGGCCTTGTTGGCAACTGCCTTTGGGAAGCTCATCTATATCGATCAACCAACAGAATTGTACCGTCAGCACAGTAGCAATGTTCTGGGTGCTCGAACCCTCAGAAAACGGGTTAAAAATTGGATCCGACCCCATGTGCTGTTTGCCAAGTATTGGAATCTCATAGAGTCTAGTCAAGAACAAGCAAAAAATCTATTGGATCTGCCTGTCAGTTCCCAAACTAAAGAAATTATTGAAAACTTTGTCACCATTATGGATGTTCCACTAAAAGAACGTCTGAGACGGATTCGTCAGTATGGTTACCGGAAGAACCGAGCCTTTCACACCTTTGTGTTTACCAGCTTGATTCTGACAAAGTTTGCATATCGAGGTAAAAAATAATGTTTGACGTTTTTAGTCAGAAAAATCGAATTTTATTACGAGAGTTAATCAAAACAGACTTTAAATTACGCTACCAGGGATCAGCAATCGGTTATCTTTGGTCGATTTTAAAGCCCCTGATGACTTTTACGATCATGTATATTGTCTTCATCCGATTCTTACGCTTGGGTGGAGATGTGCCCCATTTCCCAGTTGCCCTCTTGTTGGCCAATGTAATCTGGGGCTTCTTCTCAGAAGCAACATCTATGGGGATGGTGTCGATTGTTAGTCGAGGCGACTTGTTGCGAAAATTGAACTTCTCCAAACACATCATTGTCTTGTCTGCGATTTCAGGAGCAGCCATCAACTTTGTTATTAACCTTGTAGTGGTCTTGATTTTTTCATTCTTCAATGGGGTGACATTCTCTTGGACAGCTTTGATGGTCATTCCGTTGTTCTTTGAGTTATTCTTGATGGCGACAGGATGCGCACTGATCTTAGCGACATTTTTTGTTCGTTTCCGTGACTTAGGTCAAGTATGGGAAGTACTCCTGCAAGCAGGCCTATATGCGACGCCAATTATCTATCCGATTACCTTTATTGCAGACCGCAATCCATGGGCTGCTAAGTTGGTCATGATGAATCCTTTGGCTCAAATTATTCAAGACATGCGTTATTTCTTGATTGATAAGGCCAACACCCCTGTCTGGCTTTTGGTGGAAAATAAGTTCTTGGTTCTGATTCCTTATGTCTTGCCAATTCTTATTTTTGTTGCTGGCTTTGCTTACTTTAACAAACATGCTAAGAAATTTGCGGAGATTCTCTAATGACAGATAAACAAATTGCAGTAAAAGTAGACCATGTCAGCAAGTACTTTAAGTTGCCAACAGAGGCAACCAATAGCCTTCGAACTGCCCTGGTCAATCGCTTCAAAGGAATCAAAGGATACAAAGAACAACATGTTCTTAAGGATATTTCTTTTGAAGTAGAAAAAGGAGACTTTTTCGGGATCCTCGGAAGAAATGGTTCTGGAAAATCGACTCTTTTAAAAATCATTTCTGAAATCTATGTGCCAGAAAAAGGAACCGTCACTATAGATGGGAAACTGGTGTCCTTTATTGAGCTTGGAGTGGGCTTTAACCCAGAGCTGACTGGTCGAGAAAATGTCTATATGAACGGGGCTATGCTGGGCTTCTCGACAGCTGAAATTGATGCCATGTATGATGATATCGTAGACTTTGCTGAGTTGCATGAATTCATGAACCAAAAGCTCAAGAACTACTCATCAGGGATGCAGGTTCGTCTAGCCTTTTCGGTTGCCATTAAGGCCCAAGGGGATATCTTGATTTTGGACGAGGTCCTCGCAGTAGGAGATGAAGCCTTCCAACGCAAGTGTAACGATTACTTCCAAGAACGAAAGAAATCAGGGAAAACCACGATTCTCGTTACCCATGATATGGGAGCCGTCAAGAAATATTGTAACAAGGCTGTTTTGATTGAGAATGGTTTGGTGAAGGCCATTGGTGATCCTTTTGACGTTTCTGATCAATATAGTTTTGACAACTTGGAATCGAATTCACATTATCATGGAGATGAAGATGAGGGCTTGGTCACAACAGAAGTTGAAGATTTTACAGCTAGATTGCTTTCTCCTAAGAAAGTAACTCCTGATGATGAGGTGGTGATTGAGTTTTCATTTAATCTATTAGATGAGTCTGTTAATCCTCACATAGCCTTTTCATTTGTTGATATTTCTACTGGAAATGGACTGTACAACGATAATTCCATGGATATTCCATTATCCGGTATCGGTGCTAAAAAAATTACTTATAAATGTAAGTTGCCGTACTTTAATCATGTGAAGTTAAGACTAGTAGCATTTTTAAGAGATGAAAATCAAGAAAACTTAGCAATATTGTCAACAACGAACCCTCCAGTCTTTTCAATAGATCGGGTAGTCGATCGAACAAATCGTTCGGAGTTGGATTCTTCGACTGGTTTGTTGATCCGTCAAGGTAAGTGGGAATAATTTCTTTGGTGTAGGCTATGAAAATTTTATTTGTATCTCCTGTTGGAGCCATGTTTAGTGGAGCAGAAGTATCAATTGTGAACCTAATGAAATTGTTGGTTCAGCAAGGTCACGAAGTTTATAATGTGATACCGGATAATGCCCCACACATTGATAAAGACTATCTCCGTCATATGGATACAACTGGAATTAAATTATTTCAGTTAAAAACCAATCAGTGGTGGTGGCCTGAATCTAAGACGCTGAACATTTCAGAGTTAGAAATCCAAACTTCTCAACAAAAGAATATTGAGGAAGTAAGAGAAATTATCCGGAATGAACAGATCGAATTGGTCATTTCGAATACAGTCAATGTGTTTCAGGGGGCCATTGCAGCTGCATGTGAAAAGATCAGACATTTTTATATTATTCATGAATTTCCTTTTGGCGAGTTCGGTTATTATAAGGACCTGATTCCTTTAATTGATGATTTGTCTGATAAAATTTTTGTAGTAGAAGGGGAATTGTACCACACTCTAACGAATTATTTTACGACTGACAAATTGATTCCCTTTATTCCCTATACAGAAGTTCAAGAGCGTCCTCTTAAGAATTCTACTATTTCTCGTTTTGTATCCATCAGTGGTATTAACGAACGAAAAAATCAGCTTGAGTTACTTGCAGCCTATAATCACTTAAATCGGAAGGAGATCGAACTGGTCTTCATCGGAGGATGGGATGAGCAGTACAAAAAGTTGATGGATGACTATATTCAAACGCATCATCTAGATCGTGTGACTTTTGTTGGTTTTCACTCGGATCCATGGTCCTTGGTGACAGATAAAGATATCCTCGTCTTGCCTGCTAAATTAGAAACATTTTCTTTAGTATTTGTGGAATCAGTCCTCAATGGAGTTCCGGCAATCATTTCCGATAATTTAGGTCATTTGTCTTCAAGTAAATTTTTAGAATCTGGGAATTTATATCCACTAGGAGATAGCGATCTGCTAAGTCAACAAATGGCTACAGTGATTGAGAATTTTGATAGCTATAAAGAAAAACAATTACTGGATCAAGAACTCGCTCGAAAGAAATACAATCTCGAGACCATTTGTGCTGTTTTTAAAGATAACATTGAAGTAGAAACGCCAATTGGTAACCAAAAGCTATCTTCCAAGTATGCTCGATTTTTGGGGATGAAATTCAATAATCGTGATCTCGAAGTGATTGGTAAATCTCAAGTAGTGATTTCAGCTTCACACGATGGACTCCACTCAGCCTACCATGAAATAACAAAAGAGAGAATGGAAAATAGGGGCTCTATTATCTTCCAGCTTGAAAAGGAAAAGAGTCTAAAAATATTACTTTCGGAATTTCCGGGATCCTATAAAAAATTGTCATTGATTGCATTGGAGGATCAAAGAGAAATTCCTCTTGTAACTTCAAACGGAATTGATTTCGAGGATGTTTTGGTTTTCTTTAATACCCATCCACATATTCTGTTTGATCTTTCGAATAGTTCGGGTAATCAATTTCAATTCTCCTATGAAAAAGAAAGTGACGAAGAATTTAGCAGACACCTATTCAACTTACATGAGAATTATAAAAAGTTATCTCATGAATACAATTCCATCATCCATTCTCGCCGTTGGACCATTCCAACAAAGATCTTGAAATTCTTTAGAATAAGGAAATAATATGCAACGTTTACTTTTATATGTTCACTACAATAAGTTTAATTTTATTAGTGGGCATGTACTTTACCAATTAGAAAACATTCGTCCCTTGTATTCACGGGTGGTCTTTATCTCCAATAGTCAGCTACCAGAAGATGTGAAGTCTAATTTAGTAGCACAGCATCTGGTAGACGATATTCTAGAGCGCCAAAATAGTGGCTTTGACTTTGCGGCTTGGCGGGATGGAATGAAGACAGTCGGCTTTGATCAACTGGCTCATTTTGATTCGGTTACCCTCATGAATGATACCTGCTTTGGACCTCTTTGGGATCTAGAACCAATTTATCAGCAGTTCGAACAGGATAATGAAGTGGATTTCTGGGGAATGACCAATTACCGGAAAGACAAGGATTTTAACGAGCATATTCAGAGTTATTATCTTAGCTTTAAAAAACAGGTTATTGAATCAAGTACTTTCCATGAATTTTGGCAGGGAGTTCAAGACTTTACCAATGTTCAGGATGTGATCGATAACTACGAAACCAAGGTCACAACGAACTTCTTGGATGCAGGTTTTCACTATAAGACGGTCTTTGATACCATTCATGAAGACACCACAGGGATGCTTTATCCAGACTTTTCTTACTATAATCCTACAGCGATTCTCAATCATAAGGTTCCTTTCATCAAAGTAAAAACCATTGCAAACAATGAAGGAATTATGCCTTATATTTTTGATGAGTTGGAGCGTGTATCGAACTACCCATTAGACTTGATTCTCAACCACATGTCTATGATCGATCGTCCGGACTATCCTTATCTCTTGTCTCGTAAGTACTTGAAAAACCAGGAATTAGCTGGAGAGTTCGGTAAAAAAGTTGCGGCTCATCTTCATGTCTTTTATGTGGACCTCCTGGAAGAATTTCTAGATGCTTTCCAAGCTTTTCATTTTGCCTATGACTTATGGATTACGACAGATGTAGAAGAGAAGAAGCAGGCCATTGAGAAAATTCTTTCTCATCGAGCACAAGATGCCACGGTTGTGGTGACTGGAAACATTGGACGGGATGTATTACCAATGCTGCTCCTAAAAGAGCAACTCTCAAAATACGATTATGTTGGCCATTTCCATACCAAGAAATCCAAAGAAGCAGATTTCTGGGCGGGTGAATCTTGGCGAAAAGAATTGATCGAGATGTTGGTCAAGCCGGCTGATCAAATCCTGGCCAATATGGAGGCTAATCCAAAAGTCGGAATCACTATCGCAGATATTCCAACCTTCTTCCGTTACAATCGAATAGTGGTTGCCTGGAATGAAGCCCTCATTTCACCAGAGATGAACAAGCTCTGGGAACGGATGGGAGCGACCAAGACGATTGACTTCAAAAATCTCAATACCTTCGTTATGAGTTATGGGACTTTTGTTTGGTTTAAATACGATGCTTTGAAACCACTCTTTGACTTGAATTTGACAGCAGCAGATGTTCCAGCAGAACCTCTACCACAGAATTCAATCCTTCATGCGATTGAACGCTTGTTGATCTATATTGCTTGGGATCAAAAATATGACTTTAGGATCTCTCAAAACCCACATGTTCTGACACCGTTTATCGATAATAAGCAATTGAACAATCGTGAGGATCTCCAACCGCATACCTTTGTGGACTTTAATCAAATAGGAGGGATTAAAGGGGCCTTGAAGTATATTGTGATTGGACCAGCAAGAGCTGTGAAATATATACTAAAAAGAATGATAAAGAAAGTGAAATAATGAAACGGAAAAAAGAGTTTAATGTTAAAGAATTTATCCTCTCAGCATTATCGAAAGTCTCAAGAACTCAGTGGTATTATGGGGTTACTTTCGTTCTATTTTCTTTTTTTAATTTTTACCTAGCTCAGAACAATCTTGCAGTACATAACAAAGCAACGGGGACTGTCCTACAATATGTCAATTTTTTAGGAATTCTATTTGGAATTAGTTTCCTATTGTTAATTCCAATATTATCCCAATTTAATTTTAAAAAATGGTTTCCATTAAAGTTGATTGTCAGTTATTTGGTCTACAATACCCTTTCTTATTTGACGGAAATCACAATTTATTTGAATAATCCGAAATACAAGGTTTGGAATTTTGATCAGAATCCATTCTTTAGAACGGACTCCTTCCTAGTCATTTTCCTTCTGTTTGCTCTGACAGGTGGTTTGGTTCTATTAAGACAGCATTATGATAAGCTACCGAGTCGGAAAAAAGGAGGAGAAGAGATTGGCGAGAACTATCAGTATCTGGTCTTGTCGCAACTCTTGATCACCTTTATCGTAACAGACAAAAATTTTTCGACCCTTATTTATAGGACAGATAATTTTTTGTATAAAGCCTTTGAAATTGGCAAATACTCAGCTCAGCAATTTTGGTTAACAAATGAATTCTTATACATTCTATTTCCATTGATTTCCTTACTTGGATTCTTGTATACAAAAGGGCAGCGAGATTTCGTCAAGAACAAACCGAGTTTCTCTTTAGTGTTCTTCTCTAGTACCACTATTGCAATTGTATTGAATTATTTTATCCAATTCAGTTTAGGTCGAACAGAACCCTTCTTAGGCGTTCATTACACGATTCCAGATGCCATCTTATTTCAAATTCTCATTCTGACAGCGATCCTTATCTTTGTTTACCTTTGTATCAATCAATATTGGATTGCTACCTGTCTCATTTCCGTTGTATCTATAGCTTTTGTCATTGCAAATTCCATCAAGTTTGGCATGAGGAATGAGCCAGTTTTACCAAGTGATTTAACTTGGTTGACCAAACCAATGACGCTTTTGAGCTTTATGGACAAAGGGCAAATATTTTACATCTTTTTATTGGTGGTCTTTCTGGTTTGTCTACTGATTGTCGGGAAAAAGTACCTCTTTAAAGGAAGAATTATTTCTTCATGGAAAATACAAATCGGAGCTATTGCAGTGATGCTCTTATGTTTTAAGAGTGTCAATGGGATATTCAGTGATAAAGAAAACGGGAAGATCAAGGCTAATGTACCAATTATAAGTACCCTGAACAATTACCAGGATATTAATTGGCTAGGGAATACGACCAATGCTCGTTATAAAGGATTGTCTTATGTTTGGATGAATCAATTGACGACGGAGGTTGTTCCAAAACCGGATGGTTATTCCAAAGAACGTCTTGAGAAAATAGCTCAAAAATATACCAACTTGTCGAATGAGATCAATAAGGAGAGAAGTAACTACTTAAACGATCAAACGGTTATCTATATTCTGAGCGAAAGTTTTTCTGATCCTAGAAAGGTTGAAGGTGTTGAGCTCACGGAAAACCCGATTCCAAATATTGAAAACATTATGAAAACCCACACGAGTGGTCAAATGCATTCAGATGGCTATGGTGGTGGAACAGCAAATATGGAGTTTCAAACTTTAACAAGTTTGCCATTCTATAATATATCACCAACTGTTTCGGTATTGTATACAGAGGTATTCCCTAAAATTCATGATGTTCCTTCTATAAGTAATACTTATTCTAGCAAAAATAAAATAGCTATTCATTTAGCTGGTGGAGCAAATTATTCTAGGGACATTGTATATTCAAGGCTGAATTTTAGCGACTTTATCACGATTAATACTAAGGGGATAACTGTTAGAAAAGAAGGAATTAGTCCGAGTGATGAATCCACCTATAATATTGTGCTAGACAATTTAAACGACAAAACCGGACAATTCTTTTCTGTGATGACCATGCAAAATCATACCCCATGGTTAGAAGCAAACCCAGAAACCTTGGATGCCAAAGGTAAAGGTTTTAGTGATGAAGAAAATTCAAAACTGACTTTCTATAGTCGCTTGCTTTCACAAACTGACACCGCCACCCAATCCTTCCTGGAAAGTCTTTCTAAAATAGATAAGAAGATTACAGTGGTATTTTATGGGGATCACTTACCAGGTCTCTATCCTGAGTCGGCCTTTAAGAATAATCCGGAGAGTCAGTATCAGACAGATTACTTCATTTGGAGTAATTTTGATGCACCGAAATTGAACTATCCTTTGGTCAATTCAAGTGATTTCTCTGCTATGGTCTTTGAACAGACCAATTCAAAAGTTTCGCCTTACTATGCTTTGTTGACAGAAGTACTGAAAAAAGCAAGTGTCGATAAAAAGGCCTTGGAAGGAGAAGCACAAGAAATTGCAGAGGATTTGAAAATGGTTGAATACGACTTGATTAGTGGGAAAGGTTACCTTTCTAAAGACTTCTTTAAAGTCCCAACCAACAAATCCAATTAAAAGGAGTGCTAGCAGGTAAAAATCTTTGTGATTTTGGCTGTCTGGCTCCCTTTTTTTTGTTTTTTATGCTAAACTATTAGATGGGGGTACGCTCATGATTAAGATATTTGGAAAGGTCCATTATCATTGGCAACCGGACTTATCTATTCTTGTGACTTATTGGTCCATTGCAGTGATTCCGGTCTTTATTGGACTGGCCTTGATGTATGAGAGCTCTAGTGTGCCAACGCTAGTTTTGTTTTCGTTCTTTTTATTTATGGTCTTGCTCGCGATTGGGGTCCATCGTTACTTCACGATCTATGAGGATGGGATCTTGCGGATTATTACAGCCAATCCTTTTACTCCAATCAAGGTGAAGATTGACTCGATCGAAAAGGTCGAAGTAAATAAGAAATCGATCAAGCTCATATTTAATGATGGATCGCGCAGTCGAACATTCTGTATGCGTAAATGGCCGAAAAAATACTTTATCAATGCACTTGCCTTAAATCCTTATTTTAAGGGAGAAGTAATCCTGACGGACAATTTCATCCATGTGGATTACTACGAGATGTATTATGCAAACAAATAAAAAGCCCTCTTAATCTTTTAAGAGAGCACGAGTGGGGCATTCTTTAATAGCCTCGAGAACATCGTTTGTGACAGGGACTTCCTTTTCAAGGAGGTCGTCCTCTTCAGCAGCAAATTTAACGATGCCATTGTCATGGTAATCAAATAATTCAGAATAGGTCTGACAGAGACCGCAAGCGATGCAACGATCTGGAATTAACGTAACTTTCATACTTCTATTGTAATGATTTTTACGAGAAAAAACAAGGAGGAAGTCATGGCAAAAGAACCATGGGAAGAAGATATTTACGATGATGGAGAAGAAACATTGAAAAGAACAAGTAAGTTAAACGGAATCAAGGCAGATCGTCTATTGACGATTTTAGCCATTATTTTCTTTGTAGTAGTAGTGGCGATGGTCTGCTTGTTGATTTTCCTTTCAACAGGCGGTAGCAATAAATCAAAACAAATGTCTGGTTTCTACAATGGAGAGACTAAGGTTGAACAGAAATCATCAGCCCCTGCAGCACAAACTGACCAAGCGGCTAAAGACGATAGTTCAAAAGATGAGAACTCTGAAGAAGGCACAATCACTGTTCAAGCAGGTGAAGGGGAAGCAGCGATCGCTGCACGTGCTGGTATTTCCATTGCCCAATTGGAACAGTTAAATCCATCTCACATGTCTACAGGATCATGGTATGCGAATCCTGGTGATGTCGTTAAGATTCAGTAGGAGTTGAAGACAGCATGAAACAAATTCAAATTGCCATTGATGGACCGGCTTCTAGTGGAAAGTCCACAGTTGCAAAGATCATTGCCAAGGATCTAGGCTATACGTATCTAGATACGGGGGCTATGTATCGTGCAGCGACATATCTAGCTTTGCAAAATAATCTGACAGCTGAACAGGTTGATGACCTCTTAGCCCTTTTAGATCAGTATCCAATTAGTTTCGGTCGTTCAGAAGAAGGAGAGCAGCTTGTCTTTGTAGCAGACGTGGATATTACCCACCCAATTCGCGATAACCAAGTGACCAACAATGTTTCATGGGTTGCAGCGCTTGCTCCAGTCCGTGAAAAACTTGTCACTCTACAGCAAGAAATTGCAGCAGAGGGGGGCATCGTTATGGATGGACGCGATATTGGGACAGTCGTCCTTCCACATGCAGAGTTGAAGATCTTTTTGGTCGCTTCTGTTGAGGAGCGGGCAGAACGTCGTTATAAGGAAAATGTTGAAAAGGGCATCACAGCGGATCTTGAATTGTTGAAAAAAGAAATCGCTGAGCGGGACTATAAGGACAGCCACCGTGCCGTTTCTCCTTTGAAACCTGCAGCTGATGCGATTCATTTTGACACAACGGGTGTTGGAATTGCAGACGTTGTTGCATTTATTGAAGAAAAAGCAAAAAAACTTCTTGACAAAGAATAAAAAACTTGATATCATATAAAAGTTGAGAAAAGCAGAAGTGAGAACTTCTCGCCTTGTGACGCAAGTTGCCTGGCCCCTACGGATCAAGTTTCAGTAATGAAATACATCATGTAGTTCGGGCCTGTTTTGCAGGTCCGTTCTTTGTTTTTCTCGAATAATAAAAAAGAGGTGAAAACCATAGCAAAGCAAGACTTATTCATCAATGATGAAATTCGTGTACGTGAAGTTCGCTTAATCGGTCTTGAAGGTGAGCAATTGGGTATCAAACCACTTAGCGAAGCGCAAGCACTTGCGGACGACGCTAATGTTGACTTGGTTCTCATTCAACCTCAAGCTAAACCTCCTGTTGCGAAAATTATGGACTACGGTAAGTTCAAATTTGAGTACCAGAAGAAGCAAAAAGAACAACGCAAAAAACAAAGCGTTGTGACCGTGAAAGAAGTTCGTTTGAGCCCAGTGATTGATAAGGGTGATTTCGATACAAAACTTCGCAATGCTCGCAAATTCCTTGAAAAAGGAAATAAAGTGAAGGTATCCATTCGCTTTAAGGGTCGTATGATTACCCACAAAGAGATTGGTGCTAAAGTTTTAGCCGACTTCGCTGAAGCGACACAAGATGTGGCGATCATCGAACAACGAGCTAAGATGGATGGACGTCAAATGTTCATGCAATTGGCGCCAGCAACTGACAAGAAATAATCTGTCAGAAAGTAAAAAAAAGGAGAAAATATCATGCCAAAACAAAAAACACACCGCGCATCAGCTAAACGTTTCAAACGTACAGGTTCTGGTGGACTTAAACGTTTCCGTGCTTACACTTCTCACCGTTTCCACGGAAAAACTAAGAAACAACGTCGTCATCTTCGTAAAGCATCTATGGTGCATGCTGGAGATTTCAAACGTATCAAAGCAATGCTTACTCGCTTGAAATAATCGCGTATTCGTAAGTAAAGAATTCTAGGAAATATTGGAGGAAATATAAATGGCACGTGTTAAAGGTGGCGTTGTATCACGCAAACGTCGTAAACGTATTCTTAAATTAGCTAAAGGTTACTATGGAGCTAAACATATCTTGTTCCGTACTGCAAAAGAACAAGTAATGAACTCTTACTACTATGCATACCGTGACCGTCGTCAGAAAAAACGTGACTTCCGTAAATTGTGGATCACTCGTATCAATGCGGCAGCTCGTTTGAACGGACTTTCATACTCACAATTGATGCATGGTTTGAAATTGGCTGAGATCGAAGTTAACCGTAAAATGCTTGCTGACTTGGCTGTTAACGATGCAGCAGCTTTCACAGCTCTTGCAGATGCAGCTAAAGCAAAACTTGGTAAATAATGTTTATAATAGGCTGGGCAAAAGTTGTCCAGCCTTTGATGTATGATAGAAATAACTGTATGACGCAGTGGTTGATTGGTATCTTTATTCGCTTTTTAAGCTCTAAAGATGACCTAATCAACTGTGCGGGGGTGGAAAACGAACTCTTTTTTACTAGTCAGAGTTCTTTCCCACTCCCTTTTTTTCTTGCTGATTTCATGCTATAATGAAAATAATCGTAACCGATATGAGGAGAGATGGAGGATATAAAGGTGACACACAATCGACTAGCATGGGATGAATATTTTGCAGCACAGGCCTTACTGATTTCGAATCGAGCGACCTGTAATCGAGCTAAGGTTGGGGCTGTACTAGTTAAGGATAATAAGGTCATTGCAACAGGTTATAATGGATCCGTTTCTGGGACAGATCATTGTCTAGAAGATGGCTGTCTTATGGTCGAGGGACACTGTGTCCGGACGATTCATGCGGAAGTCAATGCTATTTTGCAAGGAGCTGAACGGGGGATTCCCAAAGGATTTACAGCTTATGTGACACATTTTCCTTGTCTCAATTGTACCAAGCAATTGCTTCAAGTTGGTTGCAAGCGGGTGGTATACATTCATCAGTATCGAATTGATGAATATGCCGAATACCTCTACCGTGAAAAAGAAGTAGAACTGGTCAATTTACCAATTGAAGAAGTGAAACGAGCTATTGCAGAGGCTGATTTTATTTAGGGAAGGCTTTTAGTCCATTTCACGATATGTTAGCAATCTAATTGGAAACCTGTCCAAATTAATGTTTAAGAGATAGCATTGAATAGATGGCTATCATGAAAAGAATAATGGAATCAAGTATAATGGTGTTAACGGAAAAACATAAAAATATAAGAAAGGAAGGAGAAAGTGATGACAAACCAAGAGAAACATTTTGAGGAAAATAAAGAACATCGTAAGATAAGTGAAGATTATCCCAATTCTGTATCTGTTCAGAATCCTCCAAAAGAAAATAGCTTACATTCTATTCTTCTTTCAGTGACATTTTACTTATCCATTATCTATCTTGTATTGTTTTTCTTTTACTTTGCACCTTGGGGTGATGGTTGGGGATTTGTCGTTTTGATTTTCCTTGGTCCAAACTTATTAAGTCTTGCGATTGGGGCCTTTCTAATTCGACTAGGGATGAAGAAGGGGAATAAAAGCCTTCTCTATGCGAGTGTTGGACTCTATCTGCTGTCTATCATCTTGGCTTTTGATCCGGACTGGGAAATATTTCGAATTGCTCCCTTATGTTTAGGTATTTTGGATTTAATCGGAACACTCCTGGTTAAAGAAGAGAAAAGCTCTTAATCAAAAAATGGGTATGGTCAACTCTACTCAATAAAAAGTATTCGGGTCGATCAAAGAGATAGTTAAATCAGTTCATCCGCTCTATTTTTAAGCGCTATTATTTGAAAAAATAATCCATATTAATGGGTAATAGCAGTAAAAAGCTATAAACTAGGCACTTTGGGGCTACCTCCCCGAAGTGCTTTTTTCTTTTTACTACCCCTTTAACTACCCTTTCATAATATTTTTATATTTTGGGGTATAGTAAGAGGGTAGATCCAAACTAGATCACCCCTTCACTTTTATAAATTACTGATAGCAGTTTCAAAGTAGGTGACTGCTTTTTTTGCGTTATCATCTGATAGATGGCTATATATATCCATTGTCATTGCAAGGGTTGAATGACCCATACGGTGTTGAAGAATTTTAGGTTCAATACCACTATTTACCATCAAACTTGCGTGAGTATGCCTAAAACCGTGAAAACCAACGTCAGGAACTTCTGCACGCTTAAAATGTCTTCCTAATCTTTTGCGTAGGGTAGGAGCCCAAGCATACTTTTCTAATAGTGTAGAAAAAACAACAGTAGGAGAGGTTCCTAGCTTCATTGCTTCTAAGCGTTGAAGCTTATGGTATTGTTTAAGTACATGAATGGTATTATCGTCTATATTTATAATTCTATTGCCACTCTTTGATTTTGGGCTATTTGTGGTACGGAGTCTATTAAGTGTCTTTGAAATTTCTATTGTCTTGTTTTGAAAGTCAATGTCTGACCATTCCAAAGCCAAAACTTCACTAATTCTACACCCTGTAGCAAGGAGAAGCTTGTATAAGGTAAAGTCAAAGAGATTTTTATATTTTTTTTGATCCAATTGATCTAAATAATCTAAGAATTTTTTTAGTTCTATATCATTCAGATATTTGACTTCTTTTTTATCATGTTTTACTTTTCTAGGAACAACTACCTCCCTAGCTGGATTGATTGCAATTACTTGCATAGATACACCATACTGCAATATTCTGGTGTTTACATTGTGTAGGAGAGGATAATTCAGAAACGCCCCCTTTTCTCCTTGATTTGCCTTGCTGGCCCATTTGTTTACATGGGTTTGTAATAGTGCGGTAGTAATCTTATCTACCCTATATTCTCCCAGAGTTGGAAGAAGGTGCTTTTTAACAAGCCCCTTAATACTTTGGCGTGTATTTGGCTTCACACTATCTTTATAACTATCCCACCAGATATTAAATAGTTGATTATATGTTACAATTTCAACACGCTTTTTAGTGGTGTATCCATTTTCTGCAAACTCATTAATAACTTCCCGTGCTTTTATCTTTATTGCTGATTTAGTTAAGGCGGTAACAGTGGTACGGGCTTTTTTTCCTGTCATCTGATCTACACCTAAATAAACACTAGCACGGTAAACAGTTTGGCCATTCTTTTTTACTACGGTTTTGATATTCATTTTTCTTTCCTTTCCATCAACAGGCAAGCGGATAGGTGAGAAAAGAAAAAAATTCAATTATAACTATGTCCTTATTAGCGTTTAGGAAGCCCGTATTTGAACTTTTAGAAAGAGTAGGGATAAAACCACCTATCTAACCTTTTCAAGTTGTAAAACAAGTTAAAAATGACCTATTACACCATATAGGATTAAGTTTGTATTATATAAAATGATGATTAGTTGCATAAAAGACAAGATATGATATACTACTAGTGTGGAAACACAAAATAATAACAGAAAGACGTCTTTGGCACGAAGTTTTTTTTGTACAGTGACGGGATGAAGCCCGCCATGTGTTATTATTCTTTGGGAACACCGTATTTATACGGTGTTCTTTTTTTATCAAAACTAAAAAGAAAAGAAGTCTCCCCGTACTGACACCAGAAAGTTAGACAAATAATTTATCAAAAGTATTAAGCTTAACTTTAATTCATTTATTGTTGTAATAAGCTATGATATAAATAATTCAATAATTTTAATAATTTTATTTTGATCAGACTTTTGTAAAAGTTGAAAATTAAGAACTAAATTAGCAAAATCAGTTTCATGTACACTATCAAACTCTATAAGATACTTTATTATCAAAGATAATCCTAAAGGTTTAGTTTGTTGATATTTTTCAAACCTATTTGGATCATTTAAAAATTTTTCTATGAACTTTTCGGCTTCACTAATAGCTTCAATTTCTTCATAGTCTGTTATACCTAATTTTTCAATGTTATCAATTGCCTGTAATACATGACTAGAAACAAAATCTGTATTACTTTCGTATCCTAATAGGTAGCCAACTCTAACACCAAAAAAATCTGCCAATTCTTTGGCTTTTTTTTGTTTAATTTGACTTTCACCATTTTCCCAACTTTGTAAAGTTCTTAAGGGGATATCTTGTAGTTTAGAAAATTCTTTTTGCGATATTCCTTGTTTCTTTCGTAGTTCTTTCAATTTATTCATAGTAAACACCTTTCAAAAATCATTATAACACAAAAAATAATAAAATAAACGCAAAAAAATTGCATTTATTTTAAAAAAAGTATTGACAACGCAAAAAAATAGCGTTATAATTCAAAATGTAACGCAGGAAAATTGCGTACGAATTAGTAAACACCACAAAATTAAATATAAAGGAGGTATAACATGAGGAACAACATGCGTTTATTATTAGCCAAGCAACGAAAGAAGACCTCTGATGTTGCAGAGGCTACAGGGATTTCAAAAAGTACCCTAACGGCCTTATATTATGAACGGGCAAAAAGTCCCACTCTAGATACATTAAAAAAAGTATCTAGCTTTCTAGGCGTTACTATCGATGAATTTCTAGATGTTGAAGATTAGAAAGGAGTAAACCAATTAAAATTTTAGTTTATATTTACAGAATTCTAGTCTGGTGATTTTCCACTAGAGATTGATTTACTAACTAGTTAACAACTTGTTGCTTACTTAAGTAGCAAGCATGAATAAAAGAAGAAAGGTAGCTTATTATTTAAATGGACAATCATGAAGAATTTGAAACAATTACTAATAGCAAGGGGCTTTCAATTCCAAGATATCTTAAGGATTTTAAAAAGCTAGTTGAGAAAGATAGAGAACTAGCTGAATATCTTTATATGAACTACGAGGACTTAGAAAGTGAAGATTTGGGTGCATATCTTGGAGTGGTAGAACAGGGAATTAGCTGGATTCTAGATCTTATCGAAAGTAAAGACTTGCTTTATAAACCCAAGTCAGGGAAAAAAGCATGAAACAAGACAACAAAAAAAGTCACTTACTCAAAATTTGGCGATGGCGAGTAAGCAACTAATATCAAATATGGGTACATAGAAAGAGAAACTTTCTAAATACTTTTTATGTACCTAGTATAACAGAAAATTGCGAGGTACACAATGAGTAAAAGAAAGATTTCGCCTTTTACACAGGAAATTTTACAAGAAATTGAGGAAGAAAACGGGATTATCACAATTGATTTAATAGCAGATAAGTTACAGGGATGGTCTTTTGAAGAAATCAAACACCGACTAAACCAGTGGCGTTACCGTGGAGTGATCTCTTATGTGATAGTTGATGGAGATATTCAGGATTTTAAGTTTCTAAAAAACAAAAAAGCTGAAATAGAAGATATTAATGAAGGTAAGCGTCTAAAAATTGATATATATTTCAGACAAGTTCAATCAACACTTGAAATTATGGAGAATCCAACTATAAGCACTACAAACCGTTTAAAGGCTATTCAGTTGCAACAACAAGCATTAAATGAAATTCCAGATAATCTATATAAGGAGTTAACGGAGGTGTATAGTTAATGAATGTTGTTAACCATTATCCAAGGTTATTAAATAGGGCAGTGACACTGGTTTCACAATTATACCATGGAGAAATTACAAGATCTGATTTTGATGTCTTTTACAAAAGACTTGGAGATCAGATAGAGCATGAAAAAAATTTAAATAAATAATCACTTATTGAACAGGCAAGCGGATGGGTGAAAAAAGAAAACAGTGTAGGAAAGTCATGCTGACAGGGCAAATATAAGCCTTTGTTTATTAAAAAGGTGGGTTATTGCTCAATAAATAAACGTAGAATGTTTCTAAATTTTGGTATCTACTAATATTTAGACGGAAAGAAGGAAGAATACAATGAATAAAACAACTTACGAAATCTTAACAAGCAAAATAGAAAAAAATTGTAGTGAGTTGCAGAAAATCGGAAAAGATAACGATATCTATAGATTATCACTAATATCAGAACAATTCAGAGCAATTAAAGAAGATATAGCCCGCTTACTTTGGGTAGATTTTCCAGAACTGAATGATTGCAAAAAGATTGAAGCCATTACAAAAAGCACTACAGGAATGGTTTTTCATGCTGGTATTTTTGAAACAGACGGAATGCGACAAGCATTTTTTAAACGTTTAGCGAAAATCTTTTTTCAAACAGAAGAAGAAATGCAGTCCTTTGTAAATTATGCTGAAAATCTATATTTAAAATCTACTACAACACTTAAAGAAATCATACGAGAAGAAAAAAATAAAAATATTAATACCAGCTATAAAGAAAGATTAGAAAAACGTAAAGATAGCTTTTTTGAGGTATTGAAATGAATGAATGGAATTTACCAACTGACCAAACCATTATTTTACTTGTAATTCTATTTAAAATTGTATGGAAAATATGGAATAGGCCAAGTCCAATCAAACTAGTTGAAGAAAAAGAAAAGGTAGAAGTTTCAAAAGGATTAAATCCAGATTATGGAGCTTATGTTTGGTTAGCTGGCAAGCGTTTTAATTGAAAGGGGTAAGGATATGGAAATACTTTCAAAGGAAATTCAATTGGAATGGCTTCAAACTCAAAAAGAGACTTTAGAAACCCTTGTGAATTTAGAAATGGAACGAAAAGGGAAACTAGATCTTATTACTAGAGAAGAATTAAAAGAGGCTCTAGGAGTTTCAGGAGAAACACTAAGAAATTGGGAATTGATGGGCTTACAACGTTTTCAAACTCCTACGGAGAGAGCTAGAAAAGTTTATTACCGCCCAAGTGATATTTATTTGTTCTTATCAGTGAGGTAAAGAGAAATGGAAGTAAGATATTACGAACCGTCTAAAGATTTTAACAAAGCAGTATATAACGCTCCCTTTAATCTTCTATTACTACCATTAGGTACAGATGAAGAAACTGAAAAGAAGATCATAGAACATTTTGAAGAGGTGAAAAGATGTATAGACAAGTGATTTTATTTCTACAAGAACAAAAATACAAGATTTTGACTTTTTGAAGGATAGCCCTACTAGGGTTTATAAAAAGAATGAGTGGTACGCTTTTATTTACTATGAACCAATGGGGGAAAATCTGACAGAACAAGTAAGTCCTAAAATGCTTATCCAAGTAGTAACCAACTCTAAAGAGCTGGAAAGTAGAGGCTGGAAGTTAGTACGTAATTTACCTATTAGTAAATTACAAGGGGACTTACTAGAGTTTTTACAATTATATGAAGTCTATAAATTTAGAAGTGATAAAAATGGCTATGGTTTAGAATTTAATGGGCCATTACTGGAATTTGTTGCGTATGGCCTAAATGATAGAACAGAAGTATCCACCTTTTTAAAAATGATGGTTGGAGCTGGATATGATTTAGAAATAATCATACAGATCTTCTCAAATATCGTTAGAAAGAAATCTCTTGCCCGTGATTTTGTTGAATTGATAAACCGTTATGAGGTGTCAGTATGAATGTAAAAGGAGCGTTAGAAATCATTAAGCAAGAAGAACAAAGCAATATTATCCCCTTTCAAAAACCACCAGAAGAAGTAAGAAAACTAACTACTTTTGTGAATTGGAAAAAGACTGTAAGAGAGTATTTAGATAAATTTAATAATGATCGTCTGAAAAGCTTGATAGAAAAGGGTGCAACAGAAGAGGGAGCAAAAAAAGAAATAGATAAGCCATTAAGCCATACAATGGTAGCAAGTATAATGTTAGATCTGTTTAATTTTTGTCGTATTGATAGCGAGGAAGGGGTAAGCCCTGTATATATCTATGATCCAGATAAAGGTATTTATATAAATGATCTGGAGTTTTTAAAGGACATTATTAACGTGATTGAGTACCGCCATAATGAACGTAGAGCAAACGACTGTATATATTCATTGAGACGACAGACACCACGAAAACAATTAGAAGATAACCTAAATTACATCATTGTAGGCAATGGTATTTACAATCGAACAACTAAACAGTTAGAGCCTTTTACTCCGTCTAAAATATACACTAGTAAAATTAAAACCAATTATAATCCAAACGCTCAGAGGGTGAACATAAAGGGTTGGGATTTTGAGAGCTGGCTTCTAGATCTCTTTTCAGGAGATAAAAGTCTTTATCAACTAGTATTACAACTATTACACGGCTGTATCAGAGGAGAGAGTTTAGGGAAAATGTTTTGGTTTATTGGAGAAGGTGGAACAGGGAAAGGAACACTCCAAGAGCTTTTTATAAATCTTGTTGGACGTGAAAACATAGCTAGTATAAAGATTACGGATTTAGATGTAAATAATCGCTTCACACTGGCCCAAGCGTTAGGAAAGAGGGCAGTTATTGGGGACGATATTCAACAAAAGGCACTCATTAAAGATACCTCTAAACTATTTTCTCTAGTAGGTGGGGATACTGTATCAGTTGAAAAGAAGGGGAAAGATGCCTATAGTGCTTATATAAAGACTGTTGTTATTCAGTCAACAAATGAAATGCCAAGGCTAGACGGTGACAAAAACGCTATAATGAGAAGAATGGTAATCCTTCCATTTCAAAAGGTTTTTTCAGATGGGATAAAAAAACCTAATCGAGCTATTAAGTATGATTACATCAAGAGGAAAGAAGTATTAGAGTACGTTTTGAAGTTGGTAATAGATTTAAAATTTGATGAATTTATTCAACCCAAAATTTCAAGAAAGTACTTACTAGACTATCAACAATCTTTAGATACAATCCAGCAATTTGCGGATGAATTATTTCAAGATATTCAATCAACATTTTTGCCCAATGATTTTGTCTGGTGGCGATTTACTGGCTTTGTAGAGTTTCATAATCACCAAAGTAGTTATACTAGCCAAGGTTTAAATAAGAAATTTGAGAAGTATTTACCCAGCGAATGGAGAAAAACAAAGTACCCTGTCACTATTCCAAAAGGTCAAGAATTGCCCAAAGGGTTTAAGCCAAAAGAAGACACTCCGAATTATCAAAATAAAACATATCGTTTTACACCCTCTAAAACTGTGAGGGGTTACGAAAAAACCACTACAGAACATACACATAAAATACACTAAATTTTATAAGTGTAGTAGTTGTAAAGTATCGATGCAATTGAGTTTTATTATATATTACTACACTACTACACTTAAATAATATAAATAATAATAAAAGAGTATTGTTATATCTGTATATATACTCTTATAAGAAATTCCGAGTTAGAAAAATAAGTGTAGTAGTGTAGTAGAAACGTGAAAACCCTTGTGGGACAAAGGGTTTAGACTCTAAATGATTTTTCCTAAGTGTAGGAATGATTTTTAAGTGTAGGAAAATAAAATAACCCCCACAATCGCCTGCAAGCTAAAATGTGAGGATGTGCTGTATAAGAAAAAGCCAAAAATCCCCACACTCTCCTTCGCCAAAAATTGAGTGTGAGGAAACTTGTTATAAGAAAAAGCTAAAAGCTCCAAACTGTTTAAACATAATTTTAAGTGTGGAGTTATTGTATAAGGGGAGGTGAATTTATGAAAGTTGTCGAACCTATAAGGGATTTAGATGATATCGAAAGAATAAAGGATTATCTTAAAAATAAAAATGAGCGTGACTATATTCTGTTTATATTCGGGATCTATACTGGTTTGCGTGTAAGTGATATTATCCCAATTAAAGTTAAACAAGTTATAGGGGAGAAAGTGGAAATAAAAGAAAAGAAGACAGGAAAAATAAGAAGATTTCCAATAAATCCACAGTTAAAAAGAGCACTAGACCAGTATATAAAAAATAAAAATCTCAAAGAATACAATTATCTATTTCCAAGCAGAAATAAAAAAAATTCGGACGGTGTTGAAATCTGTCATATTTCGAGAGTGCAAGTATATAAAATCTTAAAAGAAGCTGGAAATCATTTTGGGATTAAGAACATAGGAACCCATTCCATGCGTAAAACTTTCGGTTATCACATGTATAGAAAGACAGGAAACATAGGTTTGTTAATGGAGATTCTCAATCATTCATCTCCTGATATTACTTTACGTTATATATGCTATAATCAGGATGAATTAGATGAAAGTATGATAGATTTTAGCTATTAAAACACCTTTAATTTAACATATTGAGAAAATGTAAGTAAAAATATTAAAAATAGACCTTAACCCTTGATATATTTAGCTTTCTAGAGTAGTGTTGAAGGTTTCAAAATGTAAGATATGTTAAATTCAATTATAAGAGAAAAAGAGGTTAAAATGACTCAAACAACTAGCGATATTATGCCATTTTTAGCAGATAACTATATCTTTTTCCAAAAAAATGGTAAAATAGAAATGAAGAAAATCCCAGATTTTGGTAGTTTGATTTTTACTAGTCAAGATGGGAAAATCGTCCAAATTGAAACTAGAATTAAAGAAAGATAGCTGACTGGAAAACCAGAGGCGTAACACTAGAGTTTTAAGGCTCTTTTGTTGCGCCTCTTTTTGTTTGCTAAGGAAAAGTATAAATGAGTAATAAAGATCCTACGAGAAAACTAAAAATAACAAGATAAAGAATAAAAACAAGAAAAGGAATATAAAACTATGACAACACTACAAACTATTGAAACTAAATTAAATGAAATGATTGAACAAAACGAAAGCAGTATTAAAGTAACACGTCAAGAACTAGAAAAATCTAACCAACAAATTCTAAATGCACAAACAAAAATGATACAAGCACAAAAAGAAATTAATGCTAGTAAGTATACTGAAGCAAAAACAGAATTGTGGACTGCTGAACAAACAAAAGAATTTCATGAAAAACAATTAGAAAACCTAAAATATTCGCCAGCAATATCTTACGATGAGTACCATGGAATGATTGATGAAATTATTAAATTAGCAGACCAACAACAAGAGACGTTTTTTAATCCAGCAATTGAAAAAATTAAAGAGATTATCAAAATTGGTGAAAAAGCATATGAAGAAACTGAAAAAGTAAACAACCTACTTAAAAAACTTGAAAGTCTATCAAAAAATAGTGAAGAATATAAGAAAACTAAGGACGGAGCACTTATCAGTAGTTGTTATTTTGGACTTTCTTATTCACCTAAAAAATCACTTTACGGTTATCAAAATAATTTTGAAGATATTATTAAAAAATTCAATAACAACTAAATAAACTACAGAAAGAAAATGATCCAATGAAAACAATAGATTATAAAACCAATTTAGTAGATCTTACCAATTCTTTAGCAGAAAAGGCAGAAAAAATCAACGAAGAAAAAAGTCGTGAAGTTAATGAGAGGTTATCACAAAGAAGACAGGAAGCATTTAGAAAAGATTCTAAGACACAATCTATTTTAGATCGTGCTGATCAACTTCTTAATGATCGTAAGAAAAAGGAAAAGGAAGGTGAAATAGAGCGTTTGATGAAAGAAAAGCATAAAGAAGTTGATGAAATAGTTAGCAAGAATTTATCATTACCTAACGAACGACAACATAAATTAAACCATGAAATGCGTTCAATGTTAAAAGAACTGCTTTAATTATAGCCCCCCCTTTTTATATAAGGTGATGCCCCCACCTATTACGGGGGATATTATTTCTACCTCCTATACTTTCTCCCATGTTCGGGAGAAAGCCCCCCACTATCTAACCATTCACCCTTACCATCATAACGTACTAATGATAAGTTTATAGGATAGAATTAAAGATAAATAAAATATTACTAAATAATTTAATTGATTCTACTATCTTGGAGGAAAGGTTTAAAAGTAAAATGAACAATGTAGCTAAAATGTTTAAAGAAATGAAAAATAGGTTTATTCAAATAAACAATAAATCTACTCATGCTAAAAATACACATCGCAAACCTAATCAAATAAAACGTTTGTAATAAAACAGAATTGTCACGAATAGAAGTGCACAAACAAAATAAGAAAATAGTAAGTAAATAGACTTTCAAAAATAGAGTAAAGTTTTAGAATTTACTAAATAAATTTTAGTAATATTTTTTAAAAATTTTAATAGAAAATTCAAAAGAAAAATTTTAAAAATTTAAAAAATGACGAAGACAACAGAGCATCAGCCGAGATAAAGGGGGGGTTACCCCCTCCCCTCGGTTCTGGCCGAGCTTCATGCCGTCACTGTACATTTTTTTTCACGCCAAATTATTGAATTAAGAGAGGTCAAGAAATGTTTAAACAAAAGTGTTAGGAACTAGCAATATAAAAAGTGATATAATTAGAACGTGGTAATTTTATATGAAAAAAGATGAAATTAAAAAATACTTAGACACAGACCTTGAATTTAATTATAATGGTCGAGGCGCTTGTTTCTTATCTAGTGTTTGTGTAGTTGGTTATGACTATGCAGGTCAACAGTTTGATACAATTGATGAAGCCATGGAAGCTAAAGTTTTTGATGGAAAGAGTTTAGTAGATATATGGGATGAAGTTTTTCCACAAGTATCTTGAAATAAAATATGACCACATATTTTAATATGTGAAAGAAAGTGCCTGAAATAATGTTAAATAACGACTTAATGGAACGCAATAACCCCAGCTCATCTAATAGAATAGATGAACTCTTTACTTCAGAGTCTAATCTTGAAGGATACAGTGATTTTTACAAAAATAGTGAAGAATCAAAAGTTTGGTGGATTGATAAAATGGATGTTAGAGGTGAGCTTCTGTTTAGCTTTGATAAGAAAAAGATTTACAATTTATTTGCTGATTATCCTCATAATATGTCAAAGAAGGAAGTTGAAATATTTAACAAGGAAAATCCTTTTTGGAAAGATTTTTTTGCTTAACAGTTTTGGAAAGCAAAAAAACTAGATTGAGTGCTTTATCTCAAAATAAGTTATTTAATAGAATAATACACTATGATATATAAATCGGAAACTACAAGACGTACATACCATTTCTTGAAAAGTTATCCTTCGTTGTTTAAATTAGCAAATCTAGAAGGCTATTCAGGCCCTTTCAAACTAAAGGCAATAGAAATAATAAATTTGATTGAAAAATACAGGGGAAGTCTAAATGAGAGTAAGCGTGAGATTTTTGATAATCTATTTATAAGAAAGCAAAATGAAACTAAGAGACTTCCTCAATTATTTAAAGATCTTGCTATTGATAGAGTTGCATACGAGCATATCAAGGCAGAAATTTTGCTAGATTTTGCTCGAAGCTATCGAGGGGGTGTATTATACTCCAGAGTCTCTAATAAATAAGAGAGCTTTTAAGCTATGGTATAACGACAAGAAGGGGATAAAAACTTATAGATTTGAAAGGCAATGGTTAGCTTTTTGATATTGGCTATATTAGATTAATGGATATATGTTTGAAATTTAAATTCAGTTTGAAAACGAGTTAAAAAGATTTGCTTTTCATTATTAGATTTAAAGAAAAAAGAAAATACTTGAGAGAATAGCGAGAAATGGGGATATATAATTGACATGTATTACTAAATATAATAGAATATGTATGATACGTTTTGTATCAAAATGGTTCATATTGTATCAAAATGGTTCATATTGTATCAGAATGTTAAAAATAGGAGGCATTCTTTGGAAGGGTACCATGGAACGACACCTAAATCAGTTAATGATATTCTAGAAAAACAGATTTTTGAGTGCACTCCATTTGACATAAAAGGCGACTGGGTTGTTAAAAGTAACCAAAGTTTACCCAATGATTTTGGAGTAGGGTTGTACTTGTTCGTTGATGATTTAACAAAAGGCTATCAAGGCTTAGAAAGTGCAAAACAGTATGCTCGGGTATTTAGGAATGAAAATAAAAAAATAGGTGTTTTAAAATTTAAAATACATAGCGATAACTTGCGTATTTTAAATTTAAATAATCCTACAACAATTAAAGTTTTTAATGAATACAAAAAAAAATATTTTCAAGTGTTAAAAAACTCATTAGGTGGTTTTAAGCGCAATAACTCCTTTATCAGATATAACCTTGATGGGGTGTTTTTAGAACATTTATTGCGTTATCATCCGCAATATCAAGAGGTAGATGCTGTATCGTGTGAAACATATACACCACCAACTTCTGACAAACCAATTTCAGCGGTTCCTAATGGTAAAGAGATTTGTTTAAGAAACCTTATGTTAATTGATTGGACAGCTACAAAGGAGGAATATAATGGCTATTAAAGAAATTGTTCTAGATGAATCAATTCTTGATTTAGATTCATGGTTGCCTAAAGAAGCTGTAGAACAAATTGTTCAAGCTATATTATATCAAGAAAAATTAGAGCTAAAGACTTTATCAGAATGTAACCTGCAATATTTTACAGAAAGTTCATTTGAAAATGTAAAAGCGAAGTTTTGTGACTTTGCTGGGTACGTAGATAGTTATGGTAGTAATAAAAGCGCTTATACGGTGCAAGTAAAGGATATGGCGGCATAATGGCAATTATTAAATTTGAAGATTATGTAGTTGATAAGTCAGTTTATTATTCTAATCCAGACTTTGAAAGCAGTAGGGAAGATAGACGTTTAGTAGTTCCAACTAATTTTTCTGCTGAAGTTGGAGTTGATAAAACTGAAGAAAAATTTTATGTTATAATTAACGTAAGCTTAGGAAAATCAACAAATACTGAAGAAATACCTAATATTCCGTTTATTTGTGAAGTATCTATCAGAGGTATGTTCAGTTATTCTTCTTCTGATTTCGAAAATGAAGAGAAATTAAAGGAAGTCTTAGGAGGAAACGCTGTAGCAATACTTTATCCGTATGTACGTGCATATATTTCTACTTTAACAAACCTCTCAAATCAATTTCCAGCATACACTTTACCCGTAATGAATTTTGCGGAAACAATTAAAGATAATAATCTAATTACATACATTGGTTTTGATTAATCATTTGTAAAGAAAGAGATAGGCGTTAAACTAATGCCTATCTTTTTATATAGTTATAAAAAGCACGTTTATAACGTGCTAGTTTCTTGCCTGTTGAACTCATTAAATTTAATTCCCTTTTTGCTACCCTTTGATTTGTCCCAGCGTGTTTCACTTTGTCAACAATTGAAAAAACAAGGCGCTTTTTATCATCAGGTTGTATTAGTTTTTGTCATGCTTTTTTGGTTTTTATAACTTGAAAGAATAACTAAAAAGGTTAGGAGAAAGTTATGACAGATCAACAGAAAAATCTGGAAGTAGATACAGAAAAAGAGGCATTCGTTTCAGATGAAAGTCTTCTTCCTAACAATGAAATGAAGCCAGAAAAGAGAGTTGGGACTTCTGCAATACTTTATTTTGCCCTGTTAATCGCCATTGCTTATACAGTTTAACTTTTATTAGGTCTCTTTGCAATGGGAGCGTGGGCTGGTGGCTTTTTGGACTTCTTGTGAATCCATATGATTAGTTTTGTTATTGCAACTATCCTGCTTTGGAATGGATATGTGAATGGCAATAAAGCAACTCTTTATATAGCAGCAGCTATTTATGTTTTTTCATTTATTGCTGCGGGTGATCCGGATTGGGTGATTAATCATATACCACAGTTTGTGGTAGGAGTGCTGGTATTGATTGGAACTGTATTGTTAAAAAATGAAGAGTGATGATAGCAGGTAGGATGTTCAATCCTATCTTTTTTATTTATTTAGTACTGATAACGCACTGAGAAAACGGTTACAAATTGTGTTATAATTTAAATAAATGGATCGTTAAATACTTTTCTTAGAAAGCGGAGGAGAATCTATGTCTAGAAAAAAATGGTATGGTATACTGCTAATTCTTGAAGCAATTCTTTATCTTGTTTCTTATGGTAGTAGTCTAGTAGAGAGCTATAATGTCCAAAATTTAAATGGAAATACACCACTGATCACTACCTCTAGTATTTTTTCTATATGGAATGGAATGATTATTTGCTGGGTAATTTGGAGAATCATGAAGCAGCGTTTAAATGTTGAAGGATTGATAGCTGCTCTTCTCCTCTCAATTACCCAACTACTGATGTTTTTTTTACCACCTTTCTCCCCAACAAATCTGATGAACATTTCCTTTGTGCTAAATATCATTTGTTTAATATGGATTTGCTTGCTTATAAAGAATGTAGAAATGAGGGAGCTTTTAAACAATTGGAAAAGTAAAGATGGTTGGAAATCATCGATAGCTTATTTAGTACTATTTGTTGCCTCTACAAATATTTCTCCACTATTTATATTGATTGGTATGGATAGAACGAGTGATATTTACGCTTTTACACTTCGATACAGTGTAATGGAGTTAATGTTTTTACTTCTGATTAATGTTATGATCACAAGTACAAGTGAGAAACTTCAGAAAGTATTTTCTCTCTTGCTCATTTTATCTTCTCTTGTTGTGATAGGTGCAGTATACTCTTTCATCTCTCGTATAAGCTTTTACGGTCTCTTTTATCTTCTCTTATCGATTTATATTGCTTGTCGTGTTTTTAGTTTACTTGAGAAAGTTGCAGTTAGCTGGGAGTCCAAGGTGAAAGTACAAGATCTATCATCTATTGACACTAAACCAGAGATGGCGGACTCTCAAGTAGAAGGAGACATAGATGTAAACGATCAGTTGAATGCTGATATACAATCAAACAATGATAAAGAAAATTCGCCAAAGAGGATTATTCTTCATTCGTCTTGGTTATGGAGCGCCCTTATAATAGCAGTCTGCCACCTTGGTATTATGATTTTTCCTTTATTTTTAGGAAACCCCATGTATCTACTGATCTTATATATTGGTGCCATCCATTATATTTGTTTTATGATTGCGACTTTCATCCTTTTCATAGCTATGAGGAATGGAAATGTGGGTCTCTTAAATACATCAGCCGTCTTATTTATTGTTTCCATCATAGGTACGCTAGATCCTTATTGGACAGGTCCAAATATTTTATCCTTGGTTTTAGGAGTCCTGGTATTTATTGGAGGTATATTATTTAAAAATGGAGACTGATTAAAGTAGATAGGGTTGAAAATTTTTAAAGAACTGTTATCATTTAAGTAGGTGGTAGGTTTTCGAGTACCCATTGGTACGCGGACGCCTATCATTTTTGAAGATAAAAAAAGCACCGTGTGAGGGTGCTAGATCTTGCCTGCTGAACTCGTCAATTGATAGATACCCTACGGGGTATTTTTTGTGAACTTTTTAGGAACTTTGAGGACTGTTTAAGTCAGTTTAACTAGGTAGTGCATAGACCGAAAAAGCTGATTTAATGGGCTTTTTGAAAAATCATTTTCCATATCATATGTAATGTGTTATAATGAAGTGTTATATGGTCCCGATAAGGTGGTAGAAATCTTCTATCAGTACTTTGTAACTCTATAACAATATTTTTTAAGGGGGGACATTTTTATGTCAGAACGTAAACTTTTCACGTCTGAATCAGTATCTGAGGGGCATCCAGATAAGATTGCAGACCAAATTTCAGATGCTATTTTAGATGCTATTTTAGAGCAAGATCCAGAAGCTCACGTAGCTGCCGAAACAGCTGTTTATACTGGTTCCGTGCATGTCTTTGGTGAGATTTCAACGACTGCTTATGTGGATATTAACCGTGTGGTTCGTGATACCATTGCAGAGATTGGTTATACTAATACGGAATATGGATTCTCAGCTGAAACTGTAGGAGTACACCCATCTTTGGTGGAACAATCTCCTGATATTGCCCAAGGGGTTAATGAAGCCTTGGAAGTTCGTGGAAACGCAGATCAAGATCCACTTGATTTGATCGGAGCAGGAGACCAAGGTCTCATGTTTGGTTTTGCAGTGGATGAAACAGAAGAACTCATGCCATTACCGATTTCACTCAGCCACAAGTTGGTTCGTCGTTTGGCTGAACTTCGTAAGTCTGGGGAAATCAGCTATCTTCGTCCAGATGCCAAATCACAGGTCACTGTCGAGTACGATGAAAATGACCAGCCAGTGCGCGTGGATACGGTGGTTATTTCAACTCAACACGATCCAGATGTCAGCAATGAACAAATCCATGAAGATGTAATTAACAAGGTCATCAAAGAGGTGATTCCAGCTTCTTATCTAGATGAGGAAACCAAATTCTTCATCAACCCAACAGGTCGCTTTGTTATCGGTGGGCCTCAAGGGGATTCCGGTTTGACAGGTCGTAAGATCATCGTGGATACTTATGGTGGTTATTCACGTCACGGTGGTGGTGCCTTCTCTGGTAAGGATGCGACGAAGGTGGACCGTTCCGCTTCCTATGCAGCTCGCTATATTGCAAAAAACATCGTGGCAGCAGGGCTTGCTAAGAAAGCAGAAGTGCAATTGGCTTATGCCATTGGGGTTGCTCAACCTGTCTCTGTTCGTATTGATACCTTTGGTACGGGAACAGTTGCTGAAAGTAAGCTTGAAAAAGCAGCGCGTGAGATCTTTGATCTTCGTCCAGCAGGGATTATCCAAATGTTGGACCTTAAACGTCCAATCTACCGTCAAACAGCAGCATACGGCCATATGGGACGGACAGATATTGACCTTCCATGGGAACGTTTGGACAAGGTAGAAGCCTTGAAAGAAGCTGTAAAATAATTCGTTGAAATGGAAAAGTTAGGGTCAAGTTGATCCTAGCTTTTTTTCGTTTTGAAAATTCCTACAGATGGAAAAATAGGTCGATCTGTGGTATAATAGATGCAGTATTTTGAATACGTTGTCCCTTTTATTTCCGTTACAAAAAACGATAGTAAAAGGAAAAAGACTTGAAAGAGCTAATAAATTATTAAGATGAAAAAAATTGTAATAAATGGTGGTCGCCCTCTAAAAGGAGAGGTGACCATTAGTGGTGCAAAAAATAGTGTAGTAGCCTTGATTCCGGCGACCATTCTGGCGGATGATATCGTGACCCTTGATGGGGTACCGGATATCTCCGACGTGGCGAGTCTGATTGAAATCATGACCATCATGGGGGCTAAGATTGAACGCAAAGAAGACAGTTTGATCATTGATCCACGTGGGGTGAAGAATATGCCCATGCCATTTGGAAAAATCAACAGTCTGCGAGCTTCCTATTATTTCTATGGCAGCTTATTAGGACGCTATGGTCAAGCAACGGTTGGACTACCTGGAGGGTGTGACCTTGGACCACGTCCGATCGATTTGCATTTGAAGGCCTTTGAAGCAATGGGAGCCGCTATGACCATGGATGGCTCTAGTATGAAACTTGCGACTGATGGCAAGCCTCTTCAAGGAGCAAACATCTACATGGATACTGTTAGTGTCGGTGCAACGATCAATACGATTTTGGCAGCGGTCAAGGCTGAAGGTCGGACAGTGATCGAAAATGCTGCGCGGGAACCTGAGATTATCGATGTGGTAACCTTGCTAAACAACATGGGAGCCCATATTCGGGGAGCAGGTACGGATATCATAATCATTGATGGTGTTCCACAATTGCATGGAACTAGACATCAGGTGATTCCAGATCGCATCGAAGCTGGAACCTATATTGCCCTTGCAGCTGCTATTGGAGAAGGTATCCAGATCAATAATGTCCTGTATGAGCATTTGGAGAGCTATATTGCCAAGTTAGAGGAAATGGGTGTGCGCATGACCATTTCTGAAGATAGTATCTTTGTAGAAAAGCAGACGGGCTTGAAGGCCATCCAGATCAAAACCTCTCCTTATCCTGGTTTTGCGACTGATTTGCAACAACCGATCACACCTTTGCTCTTAACGGCTGCAGGACGTGGGCGCATTGTTGATACGATTTATGAAAAACGGGTCAACCATGTGCCAGAATTGGCTAAAATGGGAGCCACCATTTCGACCTTAAACGACCACATTATCTATGAAGGGCCAAATCAATTGACAGGATCCAGTGTGAAAGCGACGGATCTTCGAGCTGGTGCGGCTTTAGTGATCGCCGGTCTCATGGCTTCTGGAACAACAGAAATTACAAATGTGGAATACATCCTTCGCGGGTATTCAGATATTATTCATAAATTGACCCAACTTGGAGCAGACATCCAGTTGGTAGAGGAATAGTGACAGAACTAGGGATCTGATAGTGGCGGCTGGATACACGAACAATGGAGTTTGAAATGAATATTTGGACGCACTTAGCTGCCTATTCACTAATTGAAACACAAAGGTTGTATTTACGACCTTTTCTCTTTGAGGATGCGGAAGATTTTTATAAGATTGCTTCGAATCCTGATAACCTACAATTTATCTTTCCTGCACAAGCCGATCTTTCTGAAACTCAATATGTACTAGCCAACTATTTCATGAAAAATCCTTTGGGGGTTTGGGCGATCTGTGATCAGGAAACCAATCAGATGATCGGTTCGATCAAGTTTGAAAAGTTGGATGAAATCAAGGGTGAGGCTGAGTTAGGCTACTTTTTGCGCAAAGATTTTTGGGGAAAGGGTCTGATGACAGAAGCGGTCAAAGAGTTGGTCTATCTATCATTTGAGAAATTTCAACTGAAGGAGCTTAAGATTGTCACCCATGTTGAAAATGCAGGGAGTCAAAAGGTCGCTTTGAAGGCTGGTTTTCGTCTCTTTCGTCAATTCAAAGGGAGTGACCGCTATACGCGTAAAATGCGCGATTATTATGATTTCCGCCTAGGTAGAGGGGACTTCTATGAGTAAACACCAAGAGATTTTAGACTATCTCGAAAAATTACCGATTGGAAAACGGGTCAGTGTCCGCAGTATCTCCAATTTTTTGAATGTCAGTGATGGGACGGCCTATCGTGCCATTAAAGAAGCTGAAAATCAAGGAATTGTGGAAACGCGTCCTAGAAGCGGAACCATCCGTGTCAAATCGCAAAAAGCTGTACTAGAGCATTTGACCTATCGGGAAATTTTAGAAATCACCGGTTCAGAAATATTAGCTGGTGAAGAAGGTCTCGAAAAAGAATTTAATAAATTTTACATCGGTGCTATGACGGAAAAGCACGTCCTAGACTATGTGTCTGAAGGTGGGCTTTTGATCGTGGGTGACCGTACTAGCATCCAACGATTGGCTCTTAAACATGACAATGCGGTCTTAGTGACAGGTGGCTTTGAAGTGAGTGAGGATGTGATTGATCTGGCCAATCAGGTACAAATCCCAGTCATCCGAACTTCACACGATACCTATACCGTCGCGACTATGATCAATAAGGCCTTGTCTAATATGCAGATCAAGACGGATATCTTGACAGTCGAGCAGGTCTATCGGCCCTTCCATGAGTACGGCTATCTTTCTGAGACGGATACGGTCCGGGATTATTTAGATTTGGTTCGAAAGAATCGCTTTAGTCGTTTTCCGGTTGTCAATCAGCACCAGATGGTAGTGGGCGTCGTAACCATGAGAGATGCTGGAGATAAGGCGCCTCAGACGACCCTTGATAAGGTGATGTCACGGACCATTTTTACCACTAATTTGTCCACCAGCATTGCGACGATTAGCCAACGGATGATCGCTGAAGATTATGAAATGATTCCTGTTGTTCGTAATAACCAGACCTTGCTGGGTGTTATTACGCGTCGGGATGTCATGGATCGGATTAGCAAGGTGCAGTTTTCGAGCTTACCAACCTTTAGTGAGCAAATTGGTCAAAAGATTCAAACAGAGAACGACCATTACCAATTCACAGTGGAGCCAAGTATGCTGGAGAAAAGCGGTGTTTTGGCCAATGGGGTCATGATCGAAGTGCTGATGAAGGTTATTCGCAAGATGATGCAACACAGTGGGCGTAGCTTGATTGTCGAACAGTTGATCATCAATTTTTTACAGGCTGTGCAGGTGGATGATGTGATCCGCATTGAACCACAACTAGTTCGACGAACCAGACGTTCGGCCTTGGTTGATTTTAGCTTGTATTTAGATCTGCAGCTAGTTGCGAAAGCAACCATTACAATTAAGATTAATTAAACAAAAAGAAATGAGGAGACAATGATTACATTAAAATCACAACGTGAAATTGAAGCCATGGATCGTGCAGGTGATTTCCTTGCCAGCATCCATATTGGATTACGTGACTTGATCAAGCCAGGGCTTGACCTATGGGAAGTAGAAGAATATGTCCGTCGTCGCTGTAAAGAAGCCAATGTCTTGCCGCTTCAGATCGGTGTAGAAGGCAGTCTCATGGATTATCCTTATGCGACTTGCTGTGGTTTGAATGACGAGGTAGCCCATGCTTTTCCACGTCATGTCATTCTCAAAGATGGTGATCTCCTCAAGGTAGACATGGTCTTGTCAGAACCGCTTGATAAGTCTGTTTTGGATGTATCGAAATTAGATTTTGATAATGTAGCGCAAGTCAAGAAATACACGGAGTCTTATAGTGGTGGCTTGGCGGACTCTTGCTGGGCTTATGCGGTTGGAAATGTTTCGCAAGAAGTCCAAGATTTGATGGACGTGACCAAAGAATGTCTCTATAAGGGAATTGAGAAAGCGGTCGTTGGCAATCGCTTGGGAGATATTGGTGCAGCGATTCAAGAGTATGCAGAAAGCAAAGGCTATGGCGTGGTGCGTGATTTGGTCGGACACGGTGTCGGGCCTACCATGCATGAAGAACCAATGGTCCCACATTATGGTCGTGCTGGACGCGGTCTTCGCTTACGTGAAGGGATGGTCTTGACGATTGAGCCAATGATTAATACCGGTACTTGGGAGATTGATACAGATATGGAAACTGGTTGGGCCCATAAGACCCTTGACGGTGGCCTTTCTTGTCAATACGAGCATCAATTTGTGATTACAAAAGATGGTCCAGTGATCTTGACTAGTCAAGGTGAAGAAGGAACATACTAAAAAATAGAGAGGAAAGAATGGAGCTGAAGGCAAGTGTCTGGTTTCGCTCTTTGCTCTTTTTTAGTAAAATGGGGAGGTGACGAATGAAAAAGGTCCTACAAAAAATACTGGGACAGCCATTTATAAAAGGCTTCGTGCGATTTTATCAGAGTGCAGAGTCTGATATCACTAGCATTGCGGTTGCCTATTATTTGCTGATCTCCATTTTCCCTTTGATGCTGATTGCAGCCAATATTCTGCCTTACTTTCATATTCGTCCCACTCAGATTCTTTTAAGCTTACAGAAAGTTTTGCCAGCCTCCTTATATCGAATAGTGGCACAGATGATTTCGAGTGTCTTGACCAAACCTTCGACAGGCTTACTGAGTTTCTCGATTATTTCTGCTTTGTGGATCTTCTCTCAGAGCATTGCCTACCTCCAAAAAGCCTATAACAAGAGTTATGGGGTGGAAAAGGAGCGTGGTATTATCTGGGGGCGACTCTTTAGCTTTCTGATCAGTTTTGCCTTGCAGGGCTTGTTTGGACTCTCGCTGATCCTTTCCATGTTTGGGAAAATGATCGTTCGTTATCTCTATAAGACCTTTTCATTTGATCGGACGATTTATGTGCGCTTACTGAATTTGACAGAGCCGACCATCTACCTTTTGCTATTTGTCAGTCTGGTCTTGCTCTATTACACCCTTCCAAATGTCAAAATTCCAAAATTTAGATATGTATTGCCAGGGGCGACCTTCGTTGTTGCTGTCCTGTATGCGATCTTGAATATCTTTTGGAAATATGTGGATCGTTATGTGAGTCATTTCTTAGATGCTCGTTTCTTCGGTTCGGTCGTCCTAGCGGTCATCATGTTCTGGTTTATCTTGGTGGCAAAAATCATGATTATTGGTTGTATTTTAAATGCCAGTATCCAATTTGCTAGAGAAGCAAAGTTCCAAACGCGCAGTGGAGAAATTGTCTCTAAGTTAAAATCAGAAGAAGTGGACTTTCGGCATAGAGAAGTTTCACAAAAATTAAAGCTTCGGTTACGCTTGATAAAAAAAGAAAAAACGGAATAAGGGAGAGTGGGACAGAAATCGGTAATTCGTTAGAATTCGATTTCGTCGTCCCACCTCCGCACAGTTGAGTAGGGCTGTAAAAGCTGATGGAATCAGCGTAGTAGAGCCCACTCAACGACTGCGTCTTGCTCGACAATTCAAAAATAATTGAGAGGCTAGGACTTTTATCCCAGCCTCTTTTTTTCTTATCTATTTTTATTGCATTTGCAACAAAAATGTGTTATGCTATTGTCAATAGGAAAGGAGGAGTGAGATGAGTATTTTGCGTGAGATTGGCATCATTGCGCGAGCTCTGGATTCTATAGCAAATATTGAATTTCGAGATTTGGATCTGGCGCGTGGTCAATACCTCTACCTGGTGCGAATTGCCGAGCAACCTGGAATGATTCAGGAAGAACTCTCTGAAGTCTTGAAAGTAGATCGATCCACCGTTGCAAGGTCTGTAAAAAAACTAGAAGAACGAGGACTGATTCAGCAGCGTCCAAGGGGTGAAAACCTTAAAATCAAGGAATGGGAATTAACTGAAAAAGGTAAGCAGATTTACCCCTTCATTTTAGGGGAGCATCTTTACTCTGAAAAAACTGCCTTAAAAGGATTTTCCAAAGAAGAAGTCGCACAGTTAGAGGAGTATCTCATCCGAGTTCGAGAGAATATCACCTTGGATTGGGAGCTAGTCAAAAAAGGTCAAAAAAGAAATTATAGTGAGGTAAAGCAATGAAAGTGACAGTCGATCAAGCATTTTGGGATTTATTTCCAACAGCTAGAATTACAGTGATGTCTTTGTATGGTATTGATAATACAGTAGATGAAGCCAAGGATCCTTATTTCAAAGAATTGTTGGACAAGGGTACCAAGAGAGCATGGGAATTTATTGATGAAGAAAACTATACCCAGAGTGAGTTCGTTCAAGAGTGGCGCCAAGCTTTTAGCAAGTTTAAAACAAAAAAAGGAGCCCGATCTTCAATCGAGGCACTCTTAAAACGGGTTCACCAGGGACGTGAATTCTATCCGATTAATCCTTTGGTGGATCTTTACAATAGTGTTTCTATGGCTTATGCCCTTCCTTGTGGGGGAGAAGATATAGATAAATTGGTGGGTGGACTCTCTCTAGGACAAGCGAAAGGAGGCGAACCTTTCTTTCCATTAGGTGCTGAAGAAGATGCTCCAGCTTTGGAAGGGGAGATTATCTACTACGACCAAGACGGAGCTGTTTGCCGTTGCTTGAATTGGCGTGAGGCACAAAGAACTATGTTAACAGAAGATACCAAGGACGCTATTTTAGTTATTGAAGCCATCAATGAGGAGCAGGCCAAACGGGCACAAACAGCTATGCAGGAATTGAAAGATCTAGCCAAAGATTATTTTGGGGTTGAAGGCACCATCTATCAATTAAGTGCAGAGCATGCAAGTATAGAAGTTTAAAAGAATAAGGCTGAAACAATCGTTTCAAGCCTTGTTTTTATTTTTAAAGACAAAGAGTTTACTAAAGACGTAATTGAGGACAACAATGGCCACTTGTGCAAAGAGGGTTTCAATCAGATTGATCTGGCTTTTGTTATTGTGGACAAATTGCCCGATAATTCCTGGGAATTGCTTGACAAAAATCTCGGTCAAGGCCATATCCAGTATAAAGGTCCCAGAGCGCGCAATTGCAAATCGGATCAAGCGCTGAAACCAGCCCTTTCTTTCTTGTTTAAAGACAATGGTATCGTTGGTCGCAAAGGCAAAGAGGATCCCAGCAATGTTTCCAATAGCTGTCGCTAATCGTTCATCACGAGACACATGATAGATGAAGAGACGGGTTCCGACAGAAACAATGGTTGTGGCAACTCCAAAAAATAGATAGGATAAAATCTCATTATCAAAAAATTTTTTAATTAGTGTTTTCATAAATTCAGTCTACCATAAAACCTCAAAATATGCTATACTTGAAAGGTTGAAGAAATCAAACTTCAACCCTTGGTGCTTAAGATCCTTTCGCCAAGCATATTACACGCGGGAAAACCGCTAAAGGAGAATAGATGAAACAGTTAACTGCTCGTGATATGGCGCAAATTGCCATTGTTGCTGCGATTTATATCGTATTGACCATTACCCCACCTCTCAACGCTATGGCCTACTATGGCTATCAATTCCGTGTTTCGGAAATGATGAATTTCTTAGCTTTTTACAATAAGAAGTACTTGATTGGGGTGACGCTTGGTTGTATGATTGCTAACTTATTTAGTTTTGGATGGATCGATGTCTTTGTCGGTGGAGGTTCAACCTTTGTCTTCTTAGGACTTGGACTCATTCTATTTGGTCGATTCAAAAACAAGTTCTTGTTTGACGGTCTTATTCGCTTGGACCATTTCTTGTTTGCGATTTTCTTTTCCATCTCCATGTTTACGATTGCCTTGGAACTATACTACCTTCAAGGCCAACCATTCTTCTATAACTGGTTGACTATGGGATTGGGTGAATTCGCATCCTTGATTTTTGGAGCGATTGTGATCAATCAACTTTCTAAACGGATCGATTTTACAAAATAAGAAAAGGGAGCTTTGGCTCCTTTTTTTCATGCTAAGAATGCAGTAAATTCAAGGCTAAATTAAGATTTTATGATAAAATAAGAACATGAAAACCAGAATGAAAGAATTAGTGGAATTACTCAATCGTTATGCTTACGAGTATTACACAAAAGACGCTCCATCTGTTTCAGATAGTGAATATGATCAATTATATCGAGAGTTGGTGGAACTAGAAACCGCTCATCCTGATGAGATCTTACCAGAGAGTCCAACTCACCGTGTAGGTGGGGTGGTTTTAAAAGGCTTTACCAAATACCAGCACCAGTATCCCCTTTATAGTTTGCAGGATGCTTTTTCGCGTGAAGAATTAGAAGCCTTTGATCAGCGTGTCCGTAAGGAATTTCCTTCTATCAGCTATGTATGTGAGCTGAAAATCGATGGCTTGTCCATTTCCCTCACCTATGAAAATGGAGTCCTCGTAACGGGGGCAACACGTGGAGATGGTTCTGTCGGTGAGGATATTACAGAGAACCTCAAGCGGGTCAAGGATATTCCTTTGGTGTTACCAGAGCCAGTGAACATCACGGTTCGAGGCGAGTGCTACATGCCACGGGCTTCCTTTGATCGAGTCAATCAGATCCGTCAAGAAAACGGCGAGCCGGAGTTTGCTAATCCACGAAATGCTGCTGCAGGAACGCTTCGCCAATTGGATACGAAAATCGTGGCCAAGCGAAATCTCGCAACCTTCTTGTATCAAGAAGTGAGTCCAACTGATCAAAGCAGTCAGGAAGGCGTGCTTGAGAAATTAGCCCGCTTAGGCTTTGTCGTGAACCAAGAGCGAGTGCTGGCTGAGGATATGGAGCAAATTTGGGACTTCATCCAAAAAGTAGCTCAGCTTCGAGAGGATCTTCCCTACGATATCGATGGGATCGTCATCAAGGTCAATGACCTAGCTGTTCAAGAAGAACTAGGCTTTACCGTAAAAGCTCCTAAATGGGCTGTCGCCTATAAGTTTCCAGCTGAAGAAAAAGAAGCGAAAATCTTATCAGTGGATTGGACGGTTGGACGGACCGGAGTTGTGACGCCAACTGCCAATCTAACTCCAGTCCAGCTAGCAGGAACTACTGTTGGTCGGGCAACCTTGCACAATGTGGACTATATTGCCGAAAAAGATATTCATCAGGATGATACCGTTATTGTCTACAAGGCGGGTGATATCATTCCTGCGGTCTTGCGTGTTGTCAAAGATAAGCGAGTCTCTGATCAAGCATTAGCCATTCCAACTCATTGTCCGAGTTGCCAGAGTGAGTTGCTTCATTTTGAGGATGAGGTGGCCCTTCGCTGTATCAATCCACTCTGTCCAGCTCAGATTAAGGAAGGATTGAACCACTTTGCAAGTCGGGATGCTATGAATATCACTGGCTTGGGACCAGCTGTCGTAGAGAAACTCTTTGCCGCTCAGTTAGTAGAGGATGTGGCAGGGATCTATCGCCTAAGCGTAGAGGATCTATTGACCTTAGAAGGCTTTAAAGAAAAATCTGCTGAAAAACTCCATGAAGCCATTCAAGCTTCAAAAGAAAACTCAGCTGAGAAGTTACTCTTTGGTTTGGGGATCCGCCATGTCGGTAGCAAGGTTAGTCAAATCTTGCTCCAAGAATTCCATGACCTCGATCAATTGGCTACAGCTGATCCAGAACGAATTGCTAGCATTGATAGTCTCGGTATGGTCGTGGCTGAAAGCCTCAAGCGTTATTTCGCGCAAGAAGGATCCAAGCGCCTCTTGCAAGAGCTTAAAGAAGCTGGTGTCAATATGACTTATCTTGGTGAAAAAGTCGCTGCTGATGCGGCCCTATCAGGAATGACAGTCGTTTTGACTGGGAAGCTAGAGCGACTCACGCGTTCAGAAGCGAAGGCAAAATTAGAAAGTCTAGGCGCTAAGGTAACTGGATCGGTTTCCAAAAAAACAGATTTGGTCGTTGCAGGTAGTGACGCTGGTAGCAAGTTAACCAAAGCACAAGAATTAGGAATCCAGGTAGAAGATGAGGCCTGGCTTGAAAGTTTATAGAGGATCTTTATGGTAGAACGAATCAAAAAAGCCCGTTTAATTTATAATCCGACCTCTGGGCAAGAAATTATCAAGAAAAATATTGCGGAAGTCTTGGACGTACTCGAAGACGTGGGCTATGAAACCAGCGCTTATCAAACGACTCCAGAACCATTTTCTGCCCAAAATGAAGCAGAAAGAGCCGCTAAAGCAGGCTTTGATTTAATCATTGCCGCTGGTGGAGATGGTACGATTAACGAAGTGGTCAATGGGGTTGCAGGTCTGGAAAATCGTCCACAGATGGCCTTTATCCCGACCGGTACCACCAATGACTATGCGCGTGCCTTGAAGATCCCGATGGGAGATCCTGTGGCGGCTGCCCGCATTATTGAAAAAAATCAAACCATTCAGATGGATATTGGTCGTGCCTATGGCAGTAAGTATTTCATCAACATTGCTGCAGCAGGAACCATGACAGAATTGACCTTCAGTGTTCCAAGTAGTGTTAAATCTCGCTTGGGTTACTTTGCCTATGTGGCAGAAGCTGCTAAAATGTTGCCGCGAAACAAGGCTCGAAAGGTGCGGATTGAGCACGACAATGGTGTCTTTGAAGGGCCAGCGTCTATGATTTTTGTGGCTCTTACCAACTCGATTGCTGGCTTTGAAAGTGTCGCGCCAGATGCTAAGCTTGATGATGGGAACTTTACCTTGATTATCGTAAAAACTGCTAAGCTCTTTAACATGTTGTCCCTGATGATTCAGGCTATCAATGGGGGCAAGCATGTGCACGATGAAAATGTAGAATATCTCAAGACCAAGAAGTTGACGATTGAAATGTTAGGGAAAAATGCTCAACCATTCCGCATCAATCTAGATGGGGAGTACGGAGGAGATACGCCAGTTGAATTAGAAGTCTTCCATAATCACTTGGAATTCTTTGCAAATATTGATGAAATCAACAACGATGCTTTGGTTCACCCATCTGAAGAATAAAAACAATAGTTGGAGTCCATTACGTGTTTTACAAGCGGATGGTTCCTTCGGTATTAAATTGGAAATAGGAAAATGTTATGCGACAATACCATGTAAAGCTTCATTTTCATAAGCAAAAAGGAAATTATTTTGCCTATGATATGTGGCAATGGCAGGATCAAGTAGAAGGAAAATCAGTCTCTTTCTCCAAGTTGGATTATTTTGGAGTAGAGGGAAATCTGGTATACGAGAGTGAGGATGCCTTGAACCGGGGCCATGTCTTGGTCAAAGAAGGGGATTGGCTCACTAAGACCCGTGATTTTGAAATCGAACTTTTACCAGAAGGCTATGTTCGAGAAGTATGGATTCTCGATGGAGACGATACAGTCTATTATTCTTTGCAAGCTGCTTTGACGAGTCATGCCTACAGCCATCGTCAGCCTCATGCCTACGATATGGCAATGCGTCCTAGAGAGTTTGATGCTAAATGGGCGTATCAAGGATGGCTCGGTCATCGGGAGGAAGAAGGGGAGCATTGCTTTAAACTGTGGGCTCCTACTGCTAAGAAAGTTGAATTGTTACTCTATCAATCAACAGAATTGGATGCGCCTATCTGGAAGAGTATCCCGATGACGCGTGGCAAACAAGAGTCGAGCTACCACCCAGAAAATACCCATGGTGTTTGGATTTTAGATTTTCTAGGTAATTTAAGTGGCATGGCTTATCAATATCGTGTCCATTTTGAACACCATACTCAAGTGACGCGCGATCCTTATAGCATTGCAACGACAGCAGACGGGATGCGCTCTGCCATTCTTTCAAGAGCAGATCGTCAGTTTGATTGGGGTCCTAAAAAAGGCGCCGATGCGACTCCATGGCGCTTGGACAATCCTTGTCAAGCAGTGATTTATGAGATGCACCTTCGGGATTTGACCAAGTCACCGACTTCAGGTGTGGACGAGTCTTTACGTGGGACCTATCTGGGGGCTTGCCAAGAAGGAACTGTCAATAGCCATGGCGATGTGACTGCCTTTGATTATATCCGTCAGTTAGGGGTCAATGTCGTGCAATTGCAACCGATATCTGATCGCTATAAACAGTACGATGAAGAAGGTCGTGTGACCTACAATTGGGGTTACGACGTTCAGAATCATTCTGCACCAGAAACCAGTTTTTCAACAGATCCATCCAATCCCAAACAAACCATGAAAGAGCTTAAAACGATGATCCGGGCTTATCATGACGCTGGGATTTCTGTAGTCATAGATGTGATCTACAATCATACCTACTCAACTGAGCATGGTCCTTTCCAAAATACAGTTCCGGATTATTATTACCGGATGGAGCCAGATGGGCGCTTCCAAAATGGGACAGGTGTCGGTAATGAGACGGCAAGTGAGCATGAAATGTACCGCAAGTACATGATTGATTCCCTCACGCACTGGGTAAAAGAGTACCAGATCGATGGTTTCCGCTTTGATTTGATGGGCATTCACGATGTGACGACAATGAATGCTATTCGGGAGGCGATGGATGCTCTGGATCCTCGCATTCTCCTTTATGGAGAAGGTTGGGACATGGGAACCGGTCTCGCACCAGAGGATAAGGCTAAGAAAGACAATGCGGCGCAATTGCCACGTATTGGATTCTTTAATGATACGGAGCGCGATGCCATTAAAGGGGCTGAGGTTTATGGTTCCATCAAACGTGGCTTTGTCAGTCGAAAATCAACAGAGAATATCGTTGCGCGTGCTGTTTTAGGTAGTGCAGAGCTTGGCAATTATTTAAGTCCCAATCAGGTCTTGAATTATGTGGAGACTCATGACAATTATAATCTCTATGACTTGCTTCAGACTCTTCATCCGAATGAAAAAGTAGCAGGATTGGTCAAGCGCTCAGAGTTGGCTACGGCCATGAATCTGCTCTTTCAGGGCATGACCTTTATGCAATTGGGTCAAGAGTTCATGAGGACCAAATTGGTAGCGACAGGTCCTGATGGAGAAATCACTCCTTTGGATCGTGAACGGGCCATGAATTCCTACAATGCTCCAGATTTTGTGAATCAGGTCAACTGGGATCTGGTCAGTCAAAACAAGGAATCAATTGCCTATATCCGAAGCTTGATCAATTTGAAGACAAGTCTTCCTGTCTTAGGGCTTGAAAGCTATGATAAAATCTACCAACAAGTCTTTATCCAATCTGCAACTGATTGTAGTGGACTTCTGATATTTGAACTAACAGGAGACAAGAAGTACTTGGTGATCTTCAACGCCAGCGGACTTCCATATTACCTCCAAAATTCAAATAAATTGAAATTGATGGTTGGGAATAGTCGTCATAAACGACCATTCTATGTGGAGAATTTAACAGCTTCTGTTTTTGAAGTCCTAGATGAAGGTAAAGCGTAATCTTTTTAAAGAAATCATAAAATCCCTGAGTTTTTAAACTCAGGGATTCTTTTTATTTAGAAGAACTGCTACTGGTATCTGTTGAGGAAGAACTATCGTCTTCTGGGTGCAATTCTTTATAAGTTGGTGCCTTGAAGAGATCAACGGTAGACTGGTTGCCACGTTGGTTATAAAGGCTGGTTGATTTGTCACCTTTTTCCTTTTCAATCTTCTTCAATGCCTTGAAGGAATTGGTGTAGGAATAATCTTCTGGATTGACTTTTCCAAGATCATTGCCCTTGAAGAAGCGAAGGAGATCACCGGTCTGGATGCTATCGCTAATCTTCAATTGCAGGTTAGCAGCTTCCCTAATCTTATCCAGTTCTTCCTTGGTTTTTTCGTCTGGGTTGGTGATTTCCTCACCTGTTTTAGTGTAATAGGTCCGGCCACTATAGCTCGTATACTCTGGAGTTACAAAGTAGTTAGCGGAGCGGAAGGCGACGATTTGATCATGTTCTGGAGAGAGCATATCTTGACCAACTTGGAGGAATTTATTGGATTCAATACCTAGCAAATGTTCCAAGGTTGGGAGCATATCAATTTCGCCACCGTAGGTATCAATGATGCCTCCTTTATCCATACCTGGAATAACTACCATATAAGGTACGCGTTGCAACATGGCATTGTCATAACTTGACCACGTTTCAGAGTTCTTACCAAGTAGAGGAGCAAGAGCTGGGTTGCGGGAGTTTGAAATTCCGTAGTGGTCCCCATAGAGAACGATGATGGAATTTTTGTAAAGACCAGATTCTTTCAGGTAATCAAAGAAGGCTTTGATCGAAGAATCTAGGTAGTTAGCGGTCGCAAAATAGCCATTGATGGTTTCGTCCTGTGTCTTAGCTAGAGGGAAGCCAAGATCATCTCCTGACAGGCTGGTCGTATAAGGATAGTGGTTGGAAACCGTAATGAACTTCGTATAGAAAGGTTGTTGCAATCTTTCTAGGTATTTAATGGAATCCTTGAGCATGTATTTGTCATTAAGACCATACTGGAAGGAGTTGCTGCTGTTTTGTTTGGTGAAGTAGCTGGCATCAAAGAAGTAATTGTAGCCCCATTGTTTATAGGCGGTATTTCGATTCCAGAAACTTCCAGCATTCCCGTGGAAAACAGCGCTCGAGTTGTAACCATTTTTTGAAAGAATAAATGGTGCAGCCTGTTGGGTATTGGTTCCACCATAGTTGACCATAAAGGAACCTTGGTTGAGTCCGAAGAGGCCTGTTTCAATCATGGTCTCAGCATCGGACGTTTTCCCTGCCTTAACTTGGTTAAAAACATTTGAAAAGGCAAAGGTTTCTTTCGAGTGGTAAAGTGAGTTTAAGAAAGGTGTCACTTCATATTCTTTATCGTCTACTTTCAACTTGTAATCGATCAAGAATTGTTGGAAACTTTCCAAGTGAATGTAGATGACGTTACGGCCTTTGGCCATTCCAAAGTACTCAGGATTAGGCTTGGCATAATGCTGTTGGATATATTCTTCCACCGGTTTTAAATCTGCTTCGGAGGCTTTGGAACGTTCTTTGTTGGCAGCATAGGTCTGATTAGCGCTGTAACCTAGAAAGGCTGGTAAGCCTAGGGCACGAACGACATAGTAGTTTGAGAACCCACGAGTCAAGAGCTCAGGTCGGTCAATTTCTGCGAGGAAAAGGTTGGCCGAAAAGAGCATAGCTGATAAAGAGGTAACCGCAAAACTAGCTCGTTTATTGAAGGGACGATTGTCCATTCGAATCCATTTCTTAAAGAAGAAGAAAGCGAGAATAGGGAAATCTAGAATGTAGATCACATCCCAAGGGCGGAACAATTCTAAAGCAGCAGCTCCGAGGCCGGCAGAAACCTTGCTAGAAGCCAACATGGTATTGACCGTTACGAAGTCTGTAAACTCTCGATAATAGATGGAGTTGGAAATCAACCAAATAAATAAGAGAAGGTAGATCCCAAAAGCCAAACTATAAAAGAGCTTGGTTCGTTTGATATAAAGTGCAAGACCAATGAAGAGCAGACTAATCGGCAATGGGTTGATCACTGCTAGAAAAATCTGATACGGTCCCTGAATGTCTAAATTAAAATCAACTGAATAGGCCCACATGGTTTTGAACCAGTAGAGCAACAGAAGGGTCAAGACAAATCCTAGTCTGGTACTCATGAAATTGAGTATCGAATTCGTAATTTTTTTCACAAAATGTTACTTCCTTGTCTTATTTCCTAAAAATTTTCATATACAAGTATACCACAATTTTATGGAGAAAGAAAAAAATGACTGTAAAGGAGAGGAAAGAAATAGGAAAGATCCGGCATTTTATATCATTTGAAGCTAAATGATGAAAGCTAGGATAAAACGGTAAAAAAAGTTCCAGTAAATAAAGCCTCTCTTTGTGAAAACTGCAGACTTTTGCTATAATAGAGGATATGAAAAAACTCACAGTCAGTCGCCAAGTAGCTCGAAAATTAAAACAAGGACAATCCCTTCTTGAAAAGCAAGATTTTGAGTCACTTCCTGCTTTGGATCAAGAGGTTCAATTGCTTTCAGGAGATGGACAATCCCTCGGAGTCGGATACTTATCTGAACAAAATAAAGGGATTGGATGGTTTGTTTCACAAGAGTTGGTCGCTTTTGATCAAGACTTTTTTAAAAAGCTTTTCATCAAAGCCAAGCAATACCGTCGTTCTTATTATGCGGATGAAACGACGACGGCCTTTCGTCTCTTTAACCAAGATGGAGATGGTTTTGGTGGCTTTACGGTTGACTTATATGGTGAGTTTGTTGTTTTTTCTTGGTACAATCCCTTCGTATTTCAGATTAAGGAAACCATTCTAGCAGCCTTTCAAGAAGCTTTTTCAGAAGTCCGAGGTGGCTATGAAAAGATTCGCTTTAAAGGTTTGGACTATGAATCGGCTCATGTCTATGGAGAAGAAGCTCCGCAAGAATTTTTGATTCTTGAAAATGGGGTCTCTTACCAAGTCTTTCTCAATGATGGCTTGATGACGGGGATCTTTTTGGACCAGCATGAAGTCCGAGGTAGCTTGGTAGAGGGATTAGCGGCTGGTAAGTCTTTGCTCAATATGTTCTCCTATACGGCAGCCTTCTCTGTGGCTGCGGCAATGGGCGGAGCAGTAGAGACGACTTCGGTCGATCTGGCTAAGAGAAGTAGAGAATTATCAGAAGCGCATTTTGTGGCAAATGGCTTGGCGCTGGATGCTCATCGTTTTGTCGTGATGGATGTCTTTGACTATTACAAATATGCCAAACGCCATGACCTAAGCTATGATGTGATCGTGCTTGATCCGCCTAGCTTTGCGCGGAATAAAAAACGGACATTTTCAGTCGCTAAAGATTACCATCGATTGGTCAGCGAGGCACTCGAGATTTTAAATCCAGGTGGGATCTTGATTCTCAGTACCAATGCGGCAAATGTGACCAAAGAAAAATTTAAAAAACAAATCGAAAAGGGATTTCAAGGCCGTAAGCATCGCTATCTAGCGGAATACGGACTTCCGGGAGATTTTCGATGGAACAAGAAAGAAGAAAGTAGTAATTACTTAAAAGTATTTACGATTAGGGTGGATGTATGAAATTAGTTGTTTCGATTATGCCTCGCTCCTTAGAAGAGGCGCAACAACTAGATAGTTCGCGTTACGAGGATGCAGATGTTATTGAGTGGCGTGCGGATTTTTTAGAAAAAAGCGAGATCTTAACCGTCGCTCCTGCAGTTTTTGAGAAATTTGCTGGACGCGAGATTTTATTCACCTTGCGGACTCGAGCTGAAGGTGGAGGGATGGAGCTGACTAATGAAGAATATGTTGGGATCCTGAAAGATATTCAATCCATCTATCATCCGGATTATATCGATTTCGAGTATTATAGTCACCGTGAAGTCTTTGAAGAGATGTTGGAATTTTCAAATCTTGTTCTCAGCTACCATAACTTCCAAGAAACTCCGGAAAATATGATGGAGATCTTATCGGAATTGACCAGTTTTTCTCCAAAATTAGTCAAAGTATCTGTCATGGCCCACAATGAACAAGATGTTCTTGACTTGATGAATTATACGCGTGGTTTCAAGACACTGAACCCTGAGCAAGAATATGTAACGATTTCCATGGGCAAGGTCGGGAAGATTTCGCGCTTGACAGCTGATTTGACAGGCTCTTCTTGGTCTTATGCTAGAGTCGGAGATGAAAGTGCTCCAGGTCAAATTCCTCTTGAAAATATGAGAAGAATTCGGGAGTTATTAAATGAAGATTGACGGATATACTCGGATGGCAGCGGTCATTGCCCATCCCATTCGTCATAGTATTTCTCCTTTCATCCATAATCTAGCCTATGAATTAACAGCGACCAATGCTGCTTATCTAGCTTGGGATATTGCTGAAGAAGACTTAGAAAGCACCATCAGCCAAATTCGTAAGTTAGATATGATTGGGGCCAATATCTCCATGCCCTATAAGCAGAAGGTCTTTCCTTATCTAGATGAAGTGGATGAGATGGCCCGAAAGATCGGTTCTGTCAATACCATTGTTCACCGTGATGGCAAGCTTAAAGGCTATAATACGGATGGAATTGGTTTCTTTCGTAGTTTACCTCCTGCTTTCTCTATTAAGGGAAAAACAATGGTTCTCTTAGGTGCAGGTGGTGCAGCTTTAGCGATTATTGCACAGGCGATTCATCTAGGTGTGAAACGTATCCTTGTCTTTGTGAGAGAGGAAAGATTGGTTCATTATCGTTCAATAGTTCAGTTGGTTGAAGAAGGCTTTGATTTCTTGATAGAATTGTATGCGATTGAGAAAGATGAAGATGTTCAAAACTCTTTTCATCAAGCTGATCTCATCTTAAATGCCACTGGTGTTGGAATGGATGGTCAGTCTCTTCCAATAGCGAGTCACTTGACCTTTCCCCCACATGCCTTAATCGTAGAGATGGCCTACTATCCGGCAGTGACCCCCTTTCTGCAATTAGCAGTGAATCAAGGAAACCAGAGGGTAAATGGGCTGGGAATGCTCTTTTATCAAGCTGAAGCAGCCTTTGAATTAATGACTGGGAAAGTATTTCCTACAGAGTCTGTATGGGAAGCATTGACAACAGAATATCGCCAATTTGTATGTGACTAAGAGAGGGTTTTACCTTTTCCTATTGAAAAAGCTTTAAGAGATTAGAACAAGAACTGATTTTAAAAAAAACAGTCTTGCTCTAGTCTCTTTTTCATTTTGATTGAGACATGTGCCTTATTTCATGATAAGATAGAATCAAAGAAAAACGTGAAGGAGATTCCTATGAACGTATCGGTACCTATTCCAGGACATTCCTATGATATTGTGATTGAAAGAGGTGGTCTCAACCAGGTTGGAGACTGGTTGCGCACTCTTTGGGGTGATAAAAAAGTCGCGATTATTTCCGATAACCGCGTGGCTAAGCTATATGCCTCTATCGTAGAGAAGAGCCTTGAGAAAGCTGGTTTTCAAGTGGTGCGCTTTGAGTTTCTTCAAGGGGAAGCCAGTAAGAATCTAACCACTGTTTCAAAAGTCTATGACTTTCTAGCTACCCAGAGCATGACGCGCAGTGATGGAATCGTTGCTCTTGGGGGTGGCGTAGTTGGTGATTTGGCTGGTTTTGCTGCCTCGACCTATATGCGGGGAATTTCCTTTGTTCAGATCCCGACTAGCTTGACTGCACAGGTGGATTCTTCTATCGGAGGAAAGACGGGAGTCAACACAACACTTGCTAAAAACATGGTAGGGACCTTTGCTCAACCAGATGGTGTGTTTATTGATCCTGAAGTGTTAAGCACTTTAGGGCAACGTGAATTGATCGAGGGGATGGGCGAAGTCATCAAGTACGGCCTCATCCAAGATACGGAACTTTGGGAAGAATTGGAAGCCATGGATGGTTCTGTCCAGAGTATTTTAGAGCATGCAGAGAGCATCATTTCTCATTCTTGCCTGGTGAAGCGAGACCATGTTGTGGCAGATGAGTTGGACAATGGCATTCGACTGTATCTCAATTTTGGGCATACCATTGGGCATGCCATTGAAGCGACAGCTGGTTATGGGCAGGTTATGCATGGAGAAGCTGTCAGTATGGGTATGGTACAGCTCTCCCGAGTTGCAGAAGAAAAGGGCTTGATGCCAAAAGGAATCAGCCAACAAATCGAAGAAATGTGCCGGAAATTTGGCCTTCCGGTGACCTATGAGAACTGGGATAAAGAAGCCCTTTATCAAGCCTTGACCCATGACAAAAAGGCGCGTGGGACGAACTTGAAATTAGTAATTGTTCCAGAGTTAGGCCGAGCTGCGATTCATCAAATCCCTCTTCAAGAAATGAAGGACTTTTTGGAAAGAAAGGAATAAGGTCGGTATGAGATATTTAACAGCAGGAGAGTCCCATGGACCTCGATTAACAGCCATTATCGAGGGGGTTCCGGCCGGCCTTCCTTTATCAGAAGAGGATATTAATAAAGAGCTCAAACGCCGACAAGGTGGCTATGGTCGCGGTGCTCGGATGAAAATCGAGAGTGACCGTGTCGAGATCACATCAGGTGTCCGTCATGGCTTGACCATGGGAGGTCCGATTACTCTGAATGTGACCAATCTGGATCACCAAAAATGGCTGGAGATCATGAATGTAGCACCGGTCGAAGAGAAAAAGAAAAATCTGCGTAAGATCACCAAGCCACGTCCTGGTCATGCCGATCTAGTCGGAGGGATGAAATACCGTTTTGACGATCTTCGTAATTCCTTAGAGCGTTCTTCTGCACGTGAGACGACCATGCGTGTAGCCGTTGGTGCAGTTGCTAAACGGATTTTAGAAGAAATTGGCGTTGAAGTGGCCAGTCACATTGTTAATTTTGGGGGAATCGAGATTGCAATTCCCGAGAATCTAACCGTTTCAGAAATCAAGGAAAAGGCAGCGAAGTCGGAAGTTTCGATCGTTGTGCCAGAACAAGAAGAAGCTGTTAAGGCCTACATTGACCAAGTGAAAAAAGATGGCGATACCATCGGGGGAATTGTGGAAACCTTGGTTGGTGGTGTGCCTGTTGGACTAGGATCCTATGTGCAATGGGACAAGAAATTGGATGCCAAAATCGCTCAAGGGGTGGTCTCTATCAATGCCTTTAAGGGTGTTGAGTTTGGCCTTGGTTTTGACGCAGGTCGCCTAAAAGGTAGTCAAGTCATGGATGAAATCATCTGGTCTCAGGACACTGGCTATACCCGTCGCACCAATAATCTTGGTGGTTTTGAAGGGGGCATGACCAATGGTGAGCCCATTCTGGTTCGTGGCGTCATGAAACCTATTCCGACCCTCTACAAACCCTTGATGAGTGTGGATATTGAAACCCATGAGCCTTATAAGGCAACAGTTGAGCGCAGCGACCCAACAGCTCTGCCAGCTGCAGGTGTGGTAATGGAAGCAGTGGTCGCAACAGTCCTTGCTACAGAAGTGCTTGAAAAATTCTCATCCGATAACTTGGAAGAATTGAAAGAAGCCGTTGCTAAGCACCGGGACTTTACGAAGAATTTTTAAGAGAAAGAGTTTTCCTTTGGAGAAGAAAGTTGTATATATTGCAGGCTTGGGCTTGATTGGTGCATCCCTCGCGCTAGGCATTAAGAGGGCCCATCCACATGTGACCGTTCTTGGTTACAATCGTAGTGAAGCCTCTCGAACCATCGCCCTTGAAAGGGGAATGGTGGATCAAGTGACGGATGATTTCGAAGCCTTTGCCCCTTTAGCGGATATTATTATTTTGGCGCTTCCGATTAAGCAAACCAAGTCTTACTTAGAAACCTTAGCTGGCCTGAATTTGAAAGACCAGGTACTGGTGACAGATGCAGGCTCTACCAAGGCAGAAATTGTCGCACAAGCTGAAAAATTGTTTACAGACAAGGATGTACGCTTTGTGGGAGGACACCCCATGGCTGGTAGTCATAAGACAGGTGCTGCAGCAGCAGATGCCACCTTATTTGAGAACGCTTATTATATTTTTACCACTTCCAGCTTGACGACAGGGGGTGCCATGGAAGAGTTGAAAGAGCTTCTGAGTGGATTGGGATCTCGATTTATTGAAATCGATGCCGAGGAACACGATCGGGTGACTTCCCAGATCAGCCATTTTCCTCATATTTTAGCCTCGACACTGGTCGAGCAGGCCGTAGCTTATGGGGAAGAGCATGAAATGACCCGTCGTTTTGCGGCTGGTGGCTTTCGGGATATGACACGGATTGCGGAAAGTGAGCCAGGCATGTGGACTTCTATTCTCTTATCCAACCCTCAAGCGATATTAGAGCGGATTGCAGATTTCAAAGAGCGTTTGGATCAAGTGGCTGAGACCATTCAAGCAGATAATGAAGAGGCTATTTGGACCTTTTTCCATGAAGGGCGGAAACACCGAAAAGAAATGCAGATCCATCAGCGTGCGGGACGTGATAGTGCCTATGATCTCTTTATCGATGTCCCCGATCAGGAAGGTGTGATCCTCGAAATCTTACAACTCTTACAAGGGATTTCCTTGGTTAATATTCACATCAATGAAGAAAATCGGGAGGATATCCACGGGATTTTGCAGCTGACCTTTAAAAATGCAGAGGATCAGGAGCGGGCTCAAACATTGATTAGCCAGGCGACGTCTTATACCGTCCTTGCTCGCTAGGTCTAAAGAAGGATTTGCGTCAAAAGGCCGCTTCATTTTAGGAATATTGAAGGAAAAGCAGTATAATAGAAGTATCTTATCAGTAAAGGAGCCTAGAAAATGGCAAATATTTATGATGTAGCAAACGAACTCTCTCGGACCCTGCGAGACCTTCCTGAATACAAGGCTGTCGTAGAAAGCAAGCAAGCGATCGAAGCAAATCCAGAAGCGAAAACGCTATTTGACGAATACGTCGCTTTCCAAAATCAACTGCAAGGCTTGATGCAATCCGGTCAACTTCCAACAGAAGCTGTGCAACAAGAAATGAAGGACTATATGGAAAAAATCCAAGCAAGTCCGATTGTGAATGAATTTTTCACTAAACAACAGCAATTGTCTATTTATCTTGCAGATCTTGAAAAGATTATCTTTGAGCCGATTCAAGATTTATACAAATAAGAACCACTACCAGAGTTGTCATTTCGACTCTGGTATTTTCGTTCGCCACTAGAAGAAAAGAGGCTCAAAAAAAGCTAGGAAACATTCGTTTTTTGTTCCAAATTTTTGATCAAAAATTGAATTCATGTCCTATTTATGATAGAATATGTGGAAAAGCACTCTGGAGATGGCAATGAAATTAAGAACCAATAGCAAGGGTCTAAAGGGAACCATTCGAGTCCCTGGTGACAAATCCATCAGTCACCGATCCATTATTTTTGGAAGTCTTGCAAAGGGCGAAACCAAGGTCTATGATATCTTGCGAGGCGAAGATGTGCTTTCTACCATCCAGGTGTTTCGAGACTTGGGAGTTTCTATCCAAGATGATGGGGATGTGATTCGGATTCAAGGAGTAGGCTTTCAAGGTCTTCAAGCTCCGACGGTTCCCCTTGATATGGGCAATTCAGGAACGTCTATTCGTTTGATCTCAGGTGTACTAGCAGGTCAGGATTTTGCAGTGACCATGGTTGGAGACGACAGCCTTTCCAAACGGCCCATGGATCGTGTCGCGATTCCACTGCGTCAGATGGGGGTAGAGATTGCTGGTCAGGGAGAGCGCGATTGCCCGCCTTTACATGAAAAAGGCACCCATCAGCTTCAACCCATTCATTACCGTTTGCCAGTGGCATCGGCTCAAGTCAAGTCAGCTCTCATTTTTGCTGCTCTACAGGCTGAGGGCGAATCGAGGATTATCGAGAAAGAAAAGACGCGTGACCATACGGAGGATATGATTCGCCAATTTGGCGGAGAAATCCAGGTAGACGGAAAAACCATCTGCATCCAAGGTGGACAAGAGTTCCAAGGTCAAGAAGTCATCGTTCCTGGAGATATTTCCAGTGCAGCCTTTTGGTTAGTGGCTGGCCTCATTCTGCCAGATAGTGTGATCAAGATTGAAAATGTTGGCATCAACCAAACGCGGACAGGGATTCTCGATGTGATACAAGAAATGGGGGGAGATCTCACCATTGAGGATCGCGATGAAAAAGCGGTCTCTGCAAGTCTCACTGTTAAGACTTCGTCCTTAAAAGGGATTCGGATTGATGGGGAGTTGATTCCACGCTTGATTGATGAATTGCCGATTATTGCTTTACTAGCGACACAGGCAAATGGTCAGACCGTGATTGCGGATGCTGAGGAGCTTCGTGTGAAAGAAACGGATCGCATCCAGGTCGTAGCAGATAGCCTCAATGCCATGGGAGCCACTGTCGTGCCAACGGAAGACGGCATGGTCATCACTGGACCGACACCTCTACATGGAGCTGATTTAGAGACCTTTGGAGACCACCGAATTGGGATGATGGCTGCCATTGCTGCCTTATTGGTGAGTGAAGGAAATGTGATGCTGGATCGGGCAGAGGCCATTAACACCAGTTACCCTAGTTTTTTTGAAGATTTGGAGACCTTACTGCATGGCTAAAATTTTACTTGGTTTTATGGGAACAGGTAAAACGACCGTTGGTCGCATTCTTGATCCAAAGTTCCATGATATGGATGAATTAATTGTTGAAGAGATCGGTATGTCAATCAATGACTATTTCGCAGTGGAAGGAGAAGCTGCCTTTCGTCGTCGCGAGGCTGAAATGCTGGAGCGTTTATTGGAAAATGAAGCAGCCATTATTTCTCCTGGAGGTGGGATTGTCGTCAACCCTCATAACCGCGCGCTCTTGGAAAAAAATCCTCACAACATTTATCTGCGGGTAGATTTTGAAACCTTGTACAGACGAATTCAAAATGACAAAGCCATGCAACGCCCCCTCTTTTTAAACAACACAAAAGAAGAATTTAAGAAGATTTTTGATGGTCGTTTGCCTTTGTATGAGGATATTGCTACCCATATTGTGGATGTCGAGGACAAAACACCTGAAGAAATTGCGGAGATCATTCGATGCTTGTAGGCTATCTTGGTCCCAAGGGATCTTTTACCCATGATGTGGCGATACATAGTTTTCCAACTTCTGAACGCATCGCCTATCGGACGATCACAGATGTCATTAAGGCTTATGAGAATCAAGAGATCGATTTTGCAGTCGTCCCAGTTGAAAACTCGATTGAAGGCAGTGTCCATGAGACCCTTGATTACCTCTTTCATCAAGGGACCATCCAGGCCGTTGCAGAAGTGGTCTATCCCATCAAGCAACAGCTCTTGGTGGCTAAAAAAGACCGCCCCATTCGAACGGTCTATTCGCATCCACAGGCCTTGGCCCAAGGGAAGGCTTTTCTAAGGGCCCATTATCCGGATGTGGCCATGGAAATGACGGCTTCAACAGCCTATGCGGCTCGTTATGTAGCAGAGCATCCGGACTTGGAAATTGCAGCGATTGCCCCTCTGGCAGCAGCCAGTGAGTATGGCTTGGAAGTCCAGGCCAAAGACATCCAAGAAATCGAGGACAATTATACACGCTTTTGGATTTTAGGGGCAGCAGAGCCAGCGATCTCAGAAACTTTAAGTCCAGTCCTTCAAAAAGTTAGCTTGGCCTTGACCTTGCCAAGTAACTTAGCAGGAGCCCTCTATAAGGGCTTGTCTACTTTTGCGTGGCGGGGGATCAATCTGACCAAGATTGAAAGTCGCCCCCTAAAAACAGCTTTAGGAGAATACTTTTTCATTATTGACCTCCTAAACGAAGCGCCTGACCTTCTGCAATTTGCCTATCAAGAATTAGATAGTTTGGGCATTCAGACAAAAGTCTTGGGTCAGTATCAGGTCTATACCTTAAAAGATAACGGAATGGAGAAAAGATGAGTAACGAATCCAACTTTCTATCTCACCATGAGCGAAAGCGATTAGAGTACTTATACTCAAATTTTCATTATTTGAATGAACGAGAACAACTAGAATACAATTACCTGCTCAAGAAGAGTCAAGGAGCTTATGAGGAAGCAGAAGCCCTTCAACCTGAGGTAGACGCTACAGAAGAATTGCAAGGTGAGATTGCTGAACCAATTGGGGATCTCCCTGTTTACCAATCACGTAGCAAAAAGTCTAAGAAGAAAGCAGTTGCTGCGACGAGCGATATACCTAAGAAACCACGGAAAAAGATTCGCGTCAAGCGGATTCTCAAGTGGATTGCTCTCTTTTTCTTGCTCATTATCGGTGGCATGGTCTTCATGTTTGTGAAAGGCCTCAACAGCAAGCCGACAGGTCCAGATGCCAAACCGGCTGTCGTTGAGAAATTTAACGGCAAGAAGTCGCGAGATGGGGTCAATATCCTGATCTTGGGGACAGATGGTCGGATCGGTGAGAAGTCAGATGAGACACGGACAGACTCCATCATGGTGGTTAATGTCAATAACAAAGAAGGTAAGATCAAGATGGTCAGCTTCATGCGGGATACATTGGTCCATATCGATGGTGTCAGCCAGCAAAATATTCCGGAATATGATGGCTACTATGACCAGAAACTCAATACTGCCTTTACCATCGGGGAGCAAAATAATAACCAAGGGGCTGAATTGGTGCGTCAGATGCTCAAAGACAACTTTGACATTGATATCCAATATTACGCCATGGTCGACTTCAAGACCTTTGCGACGGCGATCGATACCCTTTTCCCAAATGGGGTCGAGATGAATGCGCAGTTTTCAACGGTTGATGGCGAAAAAGTCAGTGAAGTAGAAGTGCCAGATGATTTGAACATGAAAGACGGTGTCGTTCCGCAGCAAACCATCAAGGTTGGAAAACAACGGATGGATGGCCGGACCCTTCTCAATTACTCGCGTTTCCGCAAGGATGATGAAGGAGACTTTGGTCGGACCCGTCGCCAACAAGAGGTCATGTCCGCTATCATGCATCAGATCAAGGATCCAACCAAACTCTTTACGGGATCTGAAGCTCTTGGGAAAGTCTTTGCCATGACGTCTACCAATGTTCCCTTCTCCTTCCTATTGACCAATGGACTTGGACTAGTCGGAAGTGCTGGAAAAGGAATTGAACGAGTGACCATCCCAGAAAATGGGGATTGGGTCGATGCTTACGATATGTATGGTGGTCAAGGCTTGCTGGTCGATTTCGATGCTTATAAAAAGAAATTGTACCAAATGGGACTGAGATGATATAATAAGGGGATAGGAGTTTTGGACTCCACCCCTTTTAATTTGTAGAAAGATAGAAAACGATGTTAAAGAAAAATGAAATTGTAACGGTTGAGATTGTCGATTTGACACACGAAGGAGCAGGAGTGGCTAAGGTCGATGGCCTGGTCTTTTTTGTGGAGAATGCCCTGCCAGGAGAAGTCATCCGCATGCGCGTGCTCAAGGTCAATAAGAAGATCGGCTACGGAAAAGTAGAGGAATACCTGGAAAAATCCCCTCACCGCAATGAAGAACTAGACCTGGCTTACTTGCGAAGCGGTATTGCCGACTTGGGCCACCTAGCTTATCCGGAGCAGCTGAAATTCAAGGCCAAGCAGGTCAAGGATAGCCTCTACAAGATGGCAGGAATCTCTGATATCGACGTGCCCCTGACCTTGGGGATGGACCATCCTGTACAATACCGCAACAAGGCCCAGGTCCCTGTCCGTCGTGTCAATGGTCAGGTGGAGACAGGCTTCTTTCGGAAGAGCTCTCACGATTTGATGCCGATTGAGGACTTTTATATCCAAGATCCAGTCATTGACCAAGTGGTCTTGGCACTTCGGGATTTGATTCGTCGGTTTGACCTCAAGCCTTATGATGAAAAGGAACAATCAGGCCTGATCCGCAATCTTGTGGTCCGTCGAGGTTATCATTCAGGAGAAATCATGGTCATTTTGGTGACCACTCGTCCCAAGGTTTTCCGTGTGGACCAGTTGATCGAGCAGTTGATCAAGCAATTCCCAGCAATCAAATCCGTTATGCAAAATATCAACGACCAGAATACCAATGCCATTTTTGGAAAAGAATGGCGGGTTCTCTATGGTCAAGACTATATTACCGATCAAATGTTGGGCAATAGTTTCCAAATATCTGGCCCAGCCTTTTACCAGGTCAATACCGAAATGGCAGAGAAGCTCTACCAGACAGCCATTGACTTTGCGGGCTTGAGAGCAGAGGATATCGTGATTGACGCCTACTCCGGAATTGGGACCATTGGCTTGTCAGTTGCCAAGCATGTCAAAGAAGTCTATGGAGTTGAGGTCATCCCCGAAGCAGTAGAGAATAGCCAGAAGAATGCTAGCTTAAATGGCATCACCAATGCCCACTATGTCTGTGACACAGCAGAAAATGCCATGAAGAATTGGATCAAGGAAGGTATCCAGCCAACCGTGATCTTGGTTGACCCACCACGCAAGGGCTTGACCGAAAGCTTTATCAAAGCAAGTGCCCAAACAGGCGCTGACCGCATCGCCTATATCTCCTGTAACGTCGCAACCATGGCGCGTGATATCAAACTCTACCAAGAGTTGGGCTATGAACTGAAGAAAGTCCAGCCGGTGGATTTATTTCCGCAAACGCATCACGTCGAGTGTGTAAGTTTGTTGGTAAAACGCAGTTAATCCTCAAAAGGTTCACTGAACCTTTTGAGTCCCGCAAACGCATCACGTCGAATGTGTAAGTTTGTTGGTAAAATGCAGTTAAAATCTCGCTTTTTCATTTCAAGGCGAGAGGCTTCAAAGCTCCGCTGGAGCTTTGAACTCCCCGAACCTTTTGAGTTCCACAAACGCATCATGTTGAGGCAGTATAACTACTTGTACGTGTTGAGACTTCAGCGAAGTAGAAGTAGATGATCTGCCCATGGGATAGGACTCGTAGAATGAGGAGGGAAACCGACGAAATGATACGGTAACAGCGAACCGCTGAGTGTGTGACTCTACTCTTCCGGTCTGAGACAGCGAAAAGTAGAAGGGGATGGTATTGGTATCAATCAATGAGTAACAAAGTAACAGCATGATTCGAAACATTTGCTTGTAATTTGCGGAGGAACATCAATATGGATGGAATAACAAAAGATTCTATAAAAAAGGCTGAACTAATGAAACAATTATGGCCCCAATTGACCGATAAAGAAGCTATTGATGAAGTAAAAAAATATACGAATGGCAAAAATACTGCAATCTTTACTGAAGTTGAAGGTGACAAAATTGTAGGTCTAGCACTATGTTCACTCAGATTTGATTATGTTGAAGGTTGTAAATATAGTCCTGTTGGATTCTTAGAAGGGATTATTGTCGACGAGGAATATCGTTTAAAGGATATTGCTAAAAATCTCTGTACAAAATGTGAGGAATGGGCGAAAAATAAAGGATGTAAGGAATTTGCAAGTGACTGTACTTTAACGAATACGGATTCTATAAGATTTCATCTCAATATTGGATTTCAGGAGGCAAATAGAATTATTCATTTTAAGAAAAAATTATAATTTCGAAACGAGAATAAACTTGTTTAAACTTTATGTATCTTTAGAAAGTGTGAAAGATTGGACGGACTACGAATTACTTTTCATTAGTTAAGAATATAGTAATGTTGTAAAGTTAATCGAGGAGTTATTGGTGGATTTTAGTAGTAAGATAGCCATAAATAAAGGCTGGTCAGATGATAAAAAATATTGTGTGACAGATCAAAAACAGCAAAAATATTTCTTGCGTGTTTCTGATAAGGAGAAGTTAGATTCTAAAAAATTTGAATTTGATATGATGGAGAAAGTAGCTTCTCTTGGAGTTCCGATGTGTAAACCAATTAGCTTTGAACTCTGCGATGACGAAGTACATTCTTTACATGAATGGATAGATGGGAAAGATGCTCGAGAAACAATTTTAACTGTTTCAAAAGAACAACAATACATTTACGGACTAGAAGCAGGAAGAATCCTTCGAAAAATTCATTCACTCCTAGTTACAGAAGTTCGTGATGATTGGGAGGTCTTTTATAATCGAAAAATTGATGACAAAATCTCCAAATACAAAGAATGTCCAGTTCAATATGAAAATGGTCAGATCTTTATTGAGTTTTTAAATGCAAATCGAGAATTGTTAAAAGATAGACCTCAGGTTTTCCAACATGGAGATTATCATATAGGAAATTTCATGATTGGTGAAGATCGTAAAATTTATGTCATTGATTTTGATCGCTTTGACGTCGGGGATCCTTGGGAGGAATTCAATCGTATTGTATGGTCTGCTCAAGTCTCTCCCTCTTTTGCGTCTGGTATGATAGATGGATATTTTGATCATAAGGTTCCGGATTTATTTTGGAAGCTTCTCGCTATCTATATTCTAAATAACATAGTTGGTGCTCTGTCATGGGCTGTACCTTACGGAGCTGAAGAAATATCAGTAATGCAACATCAAGCTAAGGAAATTTTAGAATGGTATGATGATATGAATCAAATCATTCCTAGTTGGTACTTGAACAAGAAGAAGACTGAATAATGTAAACGTTGGAATATCATTTTTGGAAAATATGACACGATTATTTGCCCAAATTTAAACACATCTGACTATCTTTAATATGGGTGATTTTAATCAATACAAGTTAAACTGGTATAGTAAGGAGTTTAAATATGAAATTCCATGAATTTGGTGATAAGAATTTGCCTTCTATCTTGCTGATACATGGTGGTGGCAGTTCTTGGTGGAATTATCTTCGTCAAGCACGGATCTTATCAAAAGAATACCGTGTTATTCTACCCACTTTGAATGGCCACGGTGAAGAATATCAACTCGATTATGTTTCTACTGAAGATTCTGCTTTGGAGATCCTAGACTATGTCAAAGCAAACTGTGGTGGGAAGGTGTTTGCGATCGGTGGCGTTTCACTGGGTGGTCAAATTGCCATGGAACTTTTGTCCTTAGACAGCGAGATAGCTGAGAAGGCCATCATAGATGGAAGCCTCTGTATTTCTCAACCAAGGTTGGCTAAAATCAGCATCTTTCTAGTAGCTCTATTTGGTAAATTGATGTTCAGTAAATTCTCTTGCAAACTTCAATTAAGCATGATGAACAAACTCTATCCTAAACTGGCTTATCCAGAGGAGATAAAAGCTTATTATTTGGAGGATTTGCCAAGGACGCCTATCAAAACATTGGTGACCATTTACAAAACCTATATGGGGCGTTACAAGTTGAAGGACACAATTTCTGCTAGCAAGGCCCAGGTTCTGTATATCTATGGTGAAAAAGAATTGAACTGTGTGAAAGCATCGGCGAAATTATTTCAGCAGCTACATCCCAACACGATCCTGTATGAAGCAAAGGGGTATAACCATGGCTATTTATCAGCTTACCTGCCTCAAGAGTGGATTGATTTGGTGGTACCATTTTTGGAGAATAACGATTGATTATACTTTATTAATTTAGAAAGCAGAGTTTCATGGAAGTCAAAAAATATAGTCCGCTCAATTCCTTAAAAAAGATAGCAGATAACCTCTGGATTGTAGATGGGGAAGAAGTACTGATGAATTTCAAACTCTTCAAAGTGCCTTTTTCAACTAGAATGACAGTTATCCGTCTGCAGAATGGTGGTCTTTGGGTGCATTCGCCGATTAAGCCTAGTGATAATTTACTTTTTGAAATCAAGCAATTAGGTGAGGTAAAACACCTTATTGCACCCAATGTCTTACATTATAGTTATATAAATGAGTGGCACGAACTATTTCCGGAAGCAGAAGTATGGCTAGCTAGTGGTGTTCAAAAGCGTGCCAGAAAATCGGGAATGAATTTATATTATGGTCATGAACTAGAGAAAGCCAATTGGAACGAGGAAATTTGTTTTACAACATTTGAGGGAAGTTTTTACGTGAAAGAGGTTGTTTTTTTCCATACTGAAAGTTCAACTCTAATTTTAACGGATCTTATTGAAAACATAGAAACAGAAAATTTATCGATTTTTGAAAAGCTACTGTTAAAAATAGGTGATAATCACTACCCAAATGGTAAAACACCAAGAGATTTAAGAATGACTTTTTTATTTGGTAAAAAACAAGCATTGAAGAGTTATCATAAAATAAAGAAATGGGAACCTAAGAATATTATTATTTCTCATGGACCGTGTATCATTGGACAAACAAAAGAGATGTTAAACCAAGCGTTCTTTTGGCTAGAGAAATAGGAATTTACTATAAAGAAATTAATAAAATATATCTAATATAATTGACTACAATTACTTGGAGTTGTTAAATTAAGATGTGGAATCTACTTAAATTGTTGATTCTAAGAGGTATCAGTTGACACGAGAGAAAGAATATAGATTAACTAACGGTATCTCTTAATTAGATTTAGTGAAAGAAGAATCCATTTTTCACTTGAATACTTTCTCTTTCGTATGGTAGAATGTATATACAAATTGTATGTACAAAGGAGAGGTGGAAATGGCAAACACGAAAGCAGTGAATTTTCGAGCAGATGCGATGTTTTACCAGAAAACAAAAGAGCTACTTGCAGATGAAAAAATTTCTGTGTCAGATGTCCTAAATGCAGCACTTCGAAAAATTGCCAACGGGACTGTGGATCCAAGAGAATTTGTTTCGAGTGATTTGAAGGACAAACAGTATCAAGTAGCCTTTGAGGATTTGAAGAAGGAGATTTTAGTGGGGCACCAGGAAATCGCTCAAGGGAAAGTTACTTCTGTAGCCGATGTGAGAAAGGAATTTGGTCTTGACTAAGTTGAAACGTTATCAGGTCTTTCTTTCAGATCGTGCTAAGCAGGACTTGCGTGACATTCACGACTATATTCTTGTGAATTTTTATAGCCAGCAAGCTGCAGACGGCAAAGTCGATTTGCTATTGAGTGCTCTTGAGACCCTAGAACTGTTTCCAGAAGCCTGTCCTCTGGTATCAAGCCGGGGGTATGGTGAGATGACGAATGATGGGAAACCCTATCGTTATATACCAATAGAGAACTATCTCGCATTTTATTATATGGAGAAGCATACAGTGTATGTTGCTCGTATCCTCAGTGCAAAGCAGGATTTGGTCAAGATTTTTTATAAGTAGATTGAAGGACTTTGTGTTTAAAAGAGAGTAATAAGGAAATATGAAAAAATTTAAATGGCTTTTATGGATAATGTTTGTAGGAATTGCTCTGTATACTTTAGCATTCCTTAATGGATTTGGTGGTGAAACCATTCCCAAAAACAGAACAAAGGAACAGTACGAATTTGAAAAAACGTTTGAACTGATGTTTAAATTTTTGGAACAAGACAAAAAGGACTTTACGGGATTAAAGCTATACAAAAATAGTATTTATATAGAGAGTGGAAACGTAGTAAAGGATTATGAAGTATTCTTAGATACTAGCCAATCTGACATTAAGGGTGACTATACAATAAAAAT